>Ga0247611_10000048_pt1 | contig 225420 bp, 163 predicted proteins | sample 177DNAGHGhighgp2_FD_192422 | JGI IMG/M metagenome (GOLD analysis project Ga0247611, IMG submission 192422) | Sheep rumen microbial communities from Palmerston North, Manawatu-Wanganui, New Zealand - 1770 DNA GHGhigh gp2 | ecosystem: Host-associated > Mammals > Digestive system > Stomach >... | reverse complement strand
ACAAGGTTGCTGAGCAGGTAAAAAAGTAATCGGGAAACGCCAAATCATAAATAAACTCGCGGCACCAGACCATCAAGGTTTGGTGCCGCGAGTCTTTTGAGGGATACGTCGAAAATGGGATGCTTACGTTTTTTCATTGTTGTATGGTTTAATAGATTATGTTGTTTCTAAACTCTTTTTTATTTTACTTCTACAACTTGAAGAATCAAATAGTCAAATTATTATCGCCTTAACGAAAAACAAGTAGCATTGGGCAAAAATAATGAAAAAAACTGAAAAGTGCAAATATATTTTTTCAAAAGAATCAAAGACATCAAAAACAAGGAGTTTGTGTCCTGATGGTCTACAGATTGGTTGTGTGTTTGGAGGTCTGCCTAAATAGAGGCAGACCTATGAGCATTCCGGCCGACTATGCGGGATTAGACGAGCTAATCCCCTACGAGGTTTGCACCGCGAATACAGGCCTGCGAACAGTGAAGAATGTCCCCAGCGGCAATGCAAACTTCGTAGGAAATTACCTCGTCTAATTCCGCCACAGAGCAAATGTCCCCAGCGGCAATGCAAACTTCGTAGGGAATTAGCTCGTCTAATTCCGCTTATTATCAAATGCCCCAGCGGCAATGCAAACTTCGTAGGAAATTACCTCGTCTAATTCCGCCACAGAGCAAATGGCCGTGAGCAGCGCCTCCCCTCCCCGCTGGCGGGGAGTGGGTCGGGGGTGGGGTGGAAGAAAATGAAAGACGAAAGATGAGGCACCCCATACCTAAGCGAACACTGGCATAGACCCCACCCCTAACCCCTCCCCTACGAGGGGCGGGGAATCGTGGGGACGGGCCCGAAAAAACGTGGATATGTGCGAAAAAACGGGCTCGTCTAATTCCGCCACAGAGCAGCAATGAGTCCTCCTCTTAAAGGAGGAGCTGGGTGAGGTCCATTGCCCCTCAGTGCATTTCTCTCACCACTCACCTCTCACCACTAAATATGGGGCTTGAGGTAAAGGTTTACTTTGTGTATTTGCGTCCCTTTTGGATGAGGATGCCGTGATGGGATTGGCTGGCACGTACTCCACCTATTGTGTAGGCTGGGGCTGTGGGAGCATTCGTTGAGGGGATGTCAATGCCAGTTGTCTCTGGCAGTGTCGGGATGGTCACCGTCTCGTAGAATTGGTTGGTCAGTTGGGTGTTGCTGATGGTGGGGAATTCGTTTCGCTTGCCGCTGACATCGAGGAAGAGCAGCGCGCCTTCGTTGCCACGCAGTTCTTTCCCATCCAGTGAGTAGACTGCCACACGGTAATGGCCGTCGCCCAGGTCCTTGATGGCGGTGCTGTGACCCGAGGTGCGGTCAGTATTGAGACGTGTGCTGTTGATTCGGCAACCTTCGGGCAACCACAGGTCGGTCTGCAATGCCGTGTAATGGTCAACGTTATTCAGGCAGAGGGCATAGCCGCCGTCAGTTTGCATCCATGACAGCCCGTCGGTCATCGACTCGCGGGCGTTTATCGGGGCACTGGATGGAATTCTCCCTATCACGATGTTGACGATGTGCATGATGTCGGAGATATTCACCATGTTGTCGTGGTTGAGGTCAGCAGACGCGGGGTTAAAACCAATCGGCATTCGTCCGATGACATAGTTCACGGTCATCATCACGTCAGAGACGTTCACCACCCCATCGTGGTTCACGTCGCCCTTGGGCACATTTGTCACGCTGATGGAGAAAGTCACGTCATCGAGGTAAAAACTGTTGTATTCCGGGTCGTTGAGGTCATTGAATGCCACATCAGTGATTTTGCAATCATAAATGCCTGCTGGCATACTTTCTGCGGCAACTAACTTCAGTGTTATCACTGGTCCCTCACTTCCTGTGAGATAGAGGTTGTCCATGGAGTACTGCAGCACCTGGAAGCTGCCATCAGCCTGTGGCGTGATACGGATGGATGGATTGCGTTGACTGTAGCGGTCGGAAAGGGTATAGATGTATTCATCGTCATCATCGGTGGCGATTGAGATACCTTCTGGCAAATGTACGTTGAACTGGTAGCCGTTGTATTGCTTATTTCCGTTGTATAAGCAGACGGTCAGGTCGGCGGTTTTACCACTTTGAATTGAGATATCATCCACATAGATATACGAAGGGTCGTAGACGGACCTTTTGAAATACCCTCCCTTCCATTCGAAACAATCGCCGCTGGTGTCGACACCGAAATCGAAGTCAGCAGGGGCATAGATGGTGCATGGATTGTCTTTGGTATTGAAGTTCCTGAAAGTGTCAGAAGGCAGGTCTTTCATGCTGGGATGTATATAAAGCGATTTTAGGTTGGAGCACCCTTTTAGCAACTCATTTGAATAATGTACATTCGACAAATCGCAATGACTCAAGTCGAGGGAAGTGAGACCAGTACAACCGGCAAACATCTCATACATATATTCCACCTTAGAAGTATCAAAATTTCTCAAATCAATGCTTTTGAGGCCAGAACATCCTTTAAACATTTGCGACATTTCCACCACGTTGGAAGTATCGAAATTACTCAAATCCAAACTTTCGAACTTGGAACAATCCTTAAACATTGCAACCATCAACGTCACTTGAGAAGTGTCGAAATTGCTCAGGTCAAGAGATGTGAGATTGGTGCATCCCGCAAACATATACCACATTTCTATCACCTGAGAAGTGTCGAATTTGCTCAGGTCAAGTTCTGTGATGCTTGTGCAGCCACAAAACATACTACCCATTCTGGTCGCTTTCGACGTGTCAAAATGACTGAGGTCTATGTATGGTAATCTCTCACATCCGTAGAAGATTCCATCCATATCAGCAGCATTCGACGTGTTCAGGTACTCGATTCCTTCTATACTTGTCAAAAAACCCATATCCGAAAACCAACCAAACAAATTGTCTGGATAGAACAGGCCAAATGAAGGGTCAAAAACAACTTTTGTAATGACACCTGACTGAATATCATATTCTGGGTAGTCAGACCAACTGCTGCTGTTTTCTTCACTTATCTGTAGAATGTCACCTTCCCTGGAATCCTTCATATTATCATAATAGAAGGACAAGGTTTGAGTGTTTTCGTTTAAAACAGCATACGCTTCTTTTTCGTCAGAAAAAGTAGGGAGCGAGACGCCTAAAAATATCGCCAGCAGGAGGACAAAGTACAATAATCGTTTCATTATCATTATTTTGTAGTAGTTAATAGGATGTAAGTTAGTATCAGACAGCCCTATTTGTTATCGCTTTGGCGAAAGCGAAAAGCATTGGGCAAAAATAATGAATAAAAATGGAAAGTGCAAATAAAACTTTTCAAAAACATGCTATAGAGGGCTGACACTCATCATGTAATGGATGATTATGACAAAAAAGTGCATCAACGACAATGGTTTTATCGATTTTTTTGTATTTTTGCCGAGTCATTCAGATGATGCCAGCCATTGAGGCCATACTAAATGCACACTATCCATTGATTATGATTCACCGATGAGATAGAATACAACATGGACTCCGCCATCGACCGGGCAACCTCGTATACAGCAATAGCGAAAACAAAAAGAAGACCACAACAATTTACTTAAATAGACAACCAAATTACAAAAACATCAACATGACATTTACACATTATCTAAAACTCAAGACCCACTGGGCAGCAGTGTTGTTATTGGCCATCTTCGGCACGATGAGCGCCAACGGGCAAGTGATGAAAGCCGCCGATCTGGAAAAATACGCCAAGGAGCGCTACGGCGACAAGTGGCTCGATGCAGCCAAGAACCTATCAAAAGACCTGACCCTTGACAAGAACGAGAGTCTGACTTATCAGGAAATAGTAGAAGCACCCGGCAAGACCCGCGACCAGCTCTACATAGCCTTGAACTACTGGGCCACGGCCACATTCAAAGACCGACAGGCCATCACCCTCAACGACAAGGATGCCGGCTGCATCATCATCTCATCCACCATTCAAAATATTGTGGAACATTCCGGCACACTCAACAAATACTCTATCAGCATCACTCCCGTGATACGTCTCGACATAAAAGACGGTCGTGTCCGTGTCACCTACACAGTGCAGAATTACGATGTGCTCAGCGACAAGAGCGGCGGATGGCTCAGTTCCGCTCTCGAGGGCGACAACCGGCATACTTACGGCGACTCGAAGCGCAAGGCCGACGACAAGGCCAACCCCTATCTCTACGATGAGCAATGGGAAATCGCCCGTCACTACCCCTTTGTGGAGAAAGACCCCCAGAAACGCACCTGTGCCAAGGCACTCGTGATGGCCCATGCCTATTCCAACGCTATCATCGACAAGGTGGAAGAGGCACTGAGGAACGGTATTGTGGGTAATGAAGACGACGACTGGTGACCGAAAACCAGATTTATAAAAACAAGCGGGAAGGTCTGGAGCCTTCCCGCTTGTTTTGCTTACTCATTGTCCCATAAGGAACGCTGCATTATGTTTGTCTCGTCGCCACCCAAAACTGTAGTGTCATCGTCGACGGTCATAGAATTCACTTCATAACTACCCCGAAGGACAACCTCATTATCCAGAAGATGAGCTGACAAATCCAAAGAAACAATATCAATGGCTGGTTTTGTATATAAAATCTTCATATCACACTGTCAATTATTGATACTGCCATCTGAATTAAAAATTCTCACTACTTGATTGTTCTCAATCTTCCGAAGGCCTGTGCCCAATTGAATATTGAATAAACATATAAAAAAAATAAAGTGCAAATTTATAAAAAAAATCAAACATCGGTCTCCCCACCTCTAAAAAAACCTAATATTTGTTAAAAGAAGAGACGGTTCATCTATATCAAAAGTAATTAAAGGAGCCTTGAATGTTTAAAAAGGACTATGGTGAGGGGTGATTTATCCATTATGGGGCATCTTTTTGGGATAAATATTTGCTTTTTTGTAATTTTTAGCGTAATTTTGCATCCATTGCATGACCGCTTTGACTATACCGACCTGGTACTTTCTGAAAATGCTCAATCAGTTGTTTGTCATGACAAAAGAGGGCGAAACATCCTTGCCGACTGATACCAAGAACGTCGAGCCTGCTATGATATTACCGACGAAGAAGCCTGAAGGACACCCTTTACCAGCCCACTGTCAAGCCGCGGAACCTGTCCCTGCCAGCAGGGAAAAGAAAGCAACTTAAATCACAAGTTTTTGAGCGTTTGATTGATTATTTTGATTGATTATATATTATAGAATATATGAAAGATGATGAAATATTAGAGGTAAACGAAGGGGCAGAATCCCCCGAAACGGAAATGTCGGACGAAGGGCAGGTAGAAGCCCAGCACTCCGATTACAAACCCGTGAACCGTTTTGATGCCTCAGCCGTTCACCACCTGAGCGGCATGTATCAGAACTGGTTTCTCGACTATGCCTCATACGTGATACTTGAGCGTGCCGTCCCCCAGATTGACGATGGCCTGAAACCTGTGCAGCGCCGCATCCTTCACTCGATGAAGCGTATGGACGACGGACGATACAACAAAGTGGCCAACATCGTGGGGCACACCATGCAGTTCCACCCCCACGGCGATGCCTCCATCGGCGATGCCCTGGTTCAGATGGGACAGAAAGACCTGCTCATCGACACCCAAGGCAACTGGGGCAACATCCTCACCGGCGACCGTGCCGCAGCACCCCGTTATATCGAGGCCCGTCTGTCGAAATTCGCACTCGACACGGTGTTCAATCCCAAGACCACCGACTGGCAAATGAGTTACGACGGCCGCAACAAGGAGCCTGTCACACTGCCTGTGAAATACCCGCTGCTGCTTGCGCAAGGAGCCGAGGGAATCGCCGTGGGCCTGGCCTCCAAGATCCTGCCTCATAATTTCTGCGAGATTTGCGATGCCGCCATCAGTTACCTTCGTGGTGAGGAATTCCACCTCTATCCCGACTTCCCCACCGGTGGCTCAATCGACGTGAGCAAATACAACGACGGCATGCGCGGCGGTGTCATAAAAGTGCGTGCCAAAATCGAGAAATTGGACAACAAGACGCTGGTCATCCGCGAGATTCCCTTCAGCAAGACCACCACTACACTGATAGAATCCATTCTCAAAGCCATTGAGCGCAATAAAATCAAGGTGAAGAAAGTGGACGACAACACCGCAGCCAATGTGGAAATCCAGGTTCACCTCTCCCCGGGCGTATCATCCGACAAGACCATCGATGCCCTCTACGCTTTCACCGACTGCGAAATCAACATCTCGCCCAACTGCTGTGTGATAGCCGACAACAAGCCACAGTTTATCACCGTGAGCGACTTGTTGCGCCACTCCACCGACCACACGCTGGGCCTGCTGCGCCGTGAGCGCGAAATCCGGAAGGGAGAACTGCTGGAACAGTTGCATTTCGCCTCACTGGAGAAGATATTCATCGAGGAACGCATCTACAAGGGCAAGCCTTTTGAGAATGCCCCCACTCTCGACGCCGCCTGCGAATACATCGACGAGCGGCTCACCCCCTATTATCCACACTTGGTGCGCGAGGTGACCAAAGACGACATCCTCCGCCTGCTGGAAATCAAGATGCAACGCATCCTGAAATTCAACAAGGACAAGGCCGACGAACTGATACTGCGCATCAAGGGCGACATCGAGCGCCTGGACTACGAATTGGCCCACATGGTCGACGTGACCGTGGAATGGTTTGAGATGCTCCGCGAGAAATACGGCAAGGACCATCCCCGTCTGACAGAAATCAAGAATTTCGACACCATCGTGGCCTCGAAAGTGGTGGAAGCCAACGAGAAACTCTACATCAACCGTGCCGAGGGTTTCATTGGCACGGGTCTGAAAAAAGACGAGTATGTATGCAACTGCTCCGACATCGACGATATCATCGTGTTCTACAAAGATGGCAAATACAAGGTGGTGCGCGTGGCAGAGAAGATTTTCGTAGGCAAGAACATCCTGCACGTGGGCGTGTTCAAGAAAAACGACACCCGCACCATCTACAACGCCGTCTATCGCGACGGAAAGCATGGCAGTTACTTCATGAAGCGCTTCAACGTGACCTCCCTGACCCGCGACAAAGACTACGACCTCACCCAGGGCACCGCAGGTTCGAGAGTGGTGTATTTCACCAGCAACCCCAACGGCGAGGCCGAAATAATCAAGGTGACCCTCGACCCCAACCCCAAGTTGAAGAAAATCTTCCTGGAGAAGGACTTCTCGGAAATCCTCATCAAGGGCCGCGGCAGCAAGGGCAACCTCCTCACCAAGCATTCCATCCACCGCATAGCCCTGAAGAGCCACGGCCACAGCACACTCGGCGGCCGCAAGGTGTGGTTCGACCCCGATGTCAACCGTCTGAACTACGATGAGCATGGACGCCTGCTGGGAGAGTTCAACGAAGACGACTCCATCCTCGTCGTCCTGGAGGGGGGTGAGTTCTACATCACCAACTTCGACACCAACAACCACTACGAAGACAACATCAAGGTGGTGGAGAAATGGGACCCCGAGAAAGTATGGACCGCCGTGCTGCTGGATGCCGACCAGCAGGGCTTTGCCTACCTGAAGCGGTTCCGGATGGAAGCCACCAAGCGCCACCAGAACTATTTGGGCGAGAATCCCGCAAGCCGCGAACTGCTGCTTACCGACACGCCCTACCCTCTCGTCAAAGTGATTTATGGCGGCACCGATGCCTCGCGCGACCCGCTGACAGTAGACGCCGAGGAGTTTATCGCCGTGAAAGGCTTCAAAGCCCGTGGCAAGCGCATCACCACCTGCCATGTGGAACGGGTGGAGGAACTGGAGCCCCTTCGCCAACCGGCTCCACAGCCAGAGAACGAAAACACAGCACCTGCAGAAGAGAACCTTGACCCCGACGCAGGAAAGAGCCAGCAGCAAATCATCAACGAGATAACCGGACAACTATCACTCTTTGGTGACGATGACATGTAGCAACCTTCTTAAGCGCACAATAGGTGCCGGCATCATGGCCCTGCTGACAGTCTCTGCTGCCCATGCGCAAAACGACCCGCTGGACAACAACGAAATCATCACCCGCGCGCGGATGGTGGGAATGGGCTACACCAGTATACTCGACACCTACCTTTCGCCTGTGACCCATACAGGCGCAGAGTTGCGTTACATCTCTCACATCACCCGGCAAATGCCCGGCAGCCGATACACACGCCAACTGATACATCAGGGAAACTTTGCCGACGTGGAGGACCGTTCGGGCAAGAGCAGCGAGATGGCCGGGCTGTACGACCTCAGTTATGCCATCCATTACAACTGGCCTCTCTGTGGAGGGAAACTTCACATTCAGGCCGGCGGCATGATTGAGACGGGCATCGGTGTCATCTACAACACACGCAATCAGAACAATCCCGCACAGTTGCGCCTCTTCACCCATCTGGCGCCATCGGCAGTGGCCACCTACCGTTTTAAATTGTTTGGTTTGAAGTGCAGCACAAGCTACGAGGTGTCGGTTCCCCTGGTGGGCCTGATGTTCAGCCCCAATTACGGACAGTCGTATTACGAGATTTTCTCTCTTGGCAACTACGACCACAACTGCGTGGTCACCACGCCTTTCTCGGCTCCGTCGATGCGCCAAATGCTCACACTCGACATCGCTCTTCGCTCCACCACGCTACGGGTGGGTTATTTAGGCGACATACAGCAATCGAAAGTGAATCTGCTGAAACAGCACGTGAACACTCACGCCATGGTCATCGGATTCGTCAAGAAATTCTCAATAATGAAGATTGAAGATGATTAAATAGGTATCAGAATCTTCCGATTATTCAGAATTTTCAGAATTTTCAGAATCTTCCGATTATTCAGAATTTTCAGATTATTCCGATTATTCCGAAAACCTACCACCAATTAAATCAACTCACAAAATGCGGATTTTAAGGAAGACAGGGCTTGCGATGATCATGATGCTGCTGTGCGGCATCATGGCCTCCTGCGTGGAAGAAGAAGAGTATTCGAATGATGCGCAGGGCAATTTCGAGGCCCTGTGGCGAATCATCGACGAACATTACTGCTTCTTCGACTACAAGAAGAGCACACTGGGACTGGACTGGAACGAGGTTCACGCACGCTATGCTCCCATGTTCAACGACGGGATGACCACCACCCAGCAGTTTGAGGTGTTGGGGAGGATGCTGTCGGAACTACACGACGGTCATGTCAACCTCTACACCTCGTTTGACATCGCCCGCGAATGGAGTTGGCAGGAAAACTATCCCACCAACGTGAGCGACACCTTGTTGCGGCGGTATATGGGCACCGACTACCGTATCACTACAGGAATGAGTTATTGCGTACTCGACGACAACATCGGCTATATCCGCTACAGCAGTTTCTCCAGCGAGATTGGCGAGGGCAACCTGGATGATGTGCTGGCCTATCTGGCTCCATGCAATGCCCTTATCATCGATATCCGCGAAAATGGCGGAGGCTTGGTCACCACAGCCGAACAACTGGCTGCCCGGTTTATCAACGAGGAAATCCTGGTGGGTTATCTTCAGCACAAGACCGGCAAAGGGCACAACGATTTCTCGAAAAAGGAGAAACAGATACTGAAGCCATCCAACCGCATACGCTGGCAGAAACCCGTGGCCGTGCTGACCAACCGCGGGGTGTTCAGCGCAGCCAACGAATTTGTAAAATACATGAAGTGCTGTCCCCAAGCCATCATTGTGGGCGACAGGACTGGCGGTGGCGGCGGTTTGCCCTTCTCCAGCCAGTTGCCCAACGGGTGGAGTATTCGTTTCTCAGCCTGTCCGATGTACGACCGCGACGGCAACATTACCGAGCATGGCATCGACCCAGACTACAAAGTCGACCTCACAGACGAGGATTTCGCCCGCGGCATCGACACCATCATCGAAACAGCAAGGAAAAAACTTGTGAACCCATAACTCACGATTCACAGTAGAAACTACAGACTGAGCCTCAAGCCGAGATAATAATAGTTTTTGAGATTCTTATCCCCTTTTTGTCCACAACTTCTGGAAGTAACCCGGCAGTTGACTGCCTCATCAACGCAACAGCCACCTCTTAACACGCGAGTTGCATCCTTGTCGTTCGCTTTGACCTGATATGATGTTCTGTAGGCGTCGTAACACCATTCACTCACGTTGCCACTCATGTCGTAGATGCCCAATGCGTTAGGTTTTTTCGACCTCACGGGATGAGTTTTGCTACTACTGTTTCCCTCGTACCATCCCTCACCATCCAGAGTTGTGGCACCAGCGTATCTCTGATTGGACATGTTTTTCTTTCCACCACGAGCCGCAAATTCCCATTCCTCCTCGGAAGGCAAACGGAATTCCAGTTGATATGGACGCTGAGAGGCGGTCAGGTCGTTTAATTTTTCAATAAACCTCCGGCAGTCATACCAACTCACATTATCCACCGGATTCATTGAGTTCCCATCAAAATATGATGGGTTTTCTCCCATCACGGCTTTCCACAACTCCTGGGTCACCTCAGTCTCGCCTATCCAATAAGAAGAGAGTTCCACCTCGTGGATTGGCCCCTCGCAGGGTTCGGCATCCATGTCTTGCTCTTTGCTGGCACCCATGACAAATGAGCCGTCATCTACGTAAATCATCTTGAACGAAACGTTGTTGACAGTGACAACAAAGTCTCTGACCATCTTGGAGGAATTGCTAAGTGCTTCCACCTCTTTTATTCTTTCATCCACCAGTGTCAGATTGTAACATCCTTTCAAATCTTTATGATTACGAAGTCTTTTGAGCCTGATGAGCGCATCATTATACTGCTTTTTATTAATGTACTCTGTCTGAATCCTATCCAGCAATTCAGGAATCGCAGAACAATTATCCTGTGCCCAAACAGAGGTGGTGACAAACAACAGCAGTAATGAAAGAGTGGTCTTGAGTTTTTTCATAAGACGCTTATATCAATAAATGCAAAGATATCATTTCTATTTAAAGTGCGAGGCGGAATCCGATACTCTTGTATCTGACCTCTGGCCTTTGCTTGTAACGGTAGGAAGCCCGTAAGAATGTTTCGTGGTACTCATAATTGCCCCCACGGGTCACACGCGACAATCCCGTTTCCACGCCTGTGGGGTTGATTTGCAAATCTGGCGTATAGTTTCCCATGAAGTCTTGGCACCATTCCCACACGTTACCTCCCATGTCGTAAAGACCCAGTTCGTTGGCACGCTTTGTCTTCACGGGATGTGGTATACAATGGTTGGCTTGGATTTCACTCCAGTCGAAAATTCCATTTATAGCGTGGTCCCCACTGTTTCTAAAAAACCATGCCAGTGATTCGAGGTCGTTGTATTCGCCTCCGATATACGGATAATTCTGGCTTTTCCTTCCTCCTCTGGCAGCAAATTCCCACTCCGCCTCAGTTGGCAGGCGGAATTTCCGGCCTGCGGGGCGTTGGTCAGCGGTCAAGGCATTCAATGACTCCACAAATACCTGGCAATCCTCCCAACTCACATTTTCCACAGGATTCTGCGGGTTGGAAGCAAATTCTGCAGGGTTTTTCCCCATCACTGCCTGCCAAAGGGCCTGGGTCACTTCCGTCTCGCCTAACATGTATGAAGAGAGTGTCACCTCGTGTGCCGGACCCTCCATACCATCTGCGTCTTTGTCGTCGGAACCCATCATGAAAGTACCGCCATTCACTGCAACCATCGTAAACTGCACGCCCTTCACAGTAAACGTTTTGTTGCTCGAACTGTAGTTTTGGCGATGGATGGTCTCCCTCAATTCAAAAAGTTTGCTATCCACTTGAGTAAGCGCCGGACAACCACGATAATTCCTGTCATTGCGGAGACTGGAGAGTCTGCGGATAGCGTCTTCTATAAGCCCTTTATCTACATAGTCTGCCTGAATGGCATCGATGGCATTTTTGATTTCCGCACCTTTTCTGACAAGTCCCAATACAGTTTTTTGCACTTCCTGTATCTTATCGTCTACCAACTTAATATTAGAGCATTTGGACAGACCTTCGTAATCGTGGATTTTGTCGAGTCGTTCAAGTGCCTCTTCGTAGAGACCTTTATCAATATACTCCACCTGAACTCTTCGAATCAATTCTGGTATCATATCGCAACTCTGCGCAACCACACTGGTAGCACAAAAAAACAGCAGAAGCGATATAATAGTCTTCAATAGTCTCATAAAAATACTATTCAACCGTTACGTTATTAATATCTTTCCATATGGCATCGACGTTATTATTAGGTTTTGGCTTTGGAGTAGAACCAGTATTTACAGGTTTTGGAGGAGGAGTAGGTTGTGGTTTTGGCTTGGGAGTGGCTGGCACGACTGCTTTTGGTGCAGCTGGTTCTACTGCTTTCGGTGCGGCCTCCACAACTTTATTCTCATCACTGTCTTTCTCCTCCACAATGGGTTTAGCCACACTGGTTGTATCTACCACTGGTGCTTTTGGATCCTCTGAATTTGAGAGGAGACCAGGCAAAAATGCGACAAGCCCTCCAACGATAAGCAGAGCCAGAAGAACTATTCCCGCGCGCTTAGTGAATATTTGCTCCTTGATTTTATCCCAGCCTGAGGGCTGATAGTTCTCCCATTGCTCAACAGCCACGAAGAACGCCGCCGCACTTTGGTATCTCTGGTCTTGTTTTTTATTCGTGGCCTTGAGTATAATCTTTCTTGCGAGTGGATAAGGCACATTTTTGATGGGCAGATTCTTTCTGAGTTGTGCGCTGATGATTTCGCTTGCCGTACCAGAGAAAGGCATTTTCCCTGTAATCAATTGGTAGAGCATCATGCCAATGGCATAGATGTCGGTGGTCTTGTTCTGATTGGCCACATCGCCAAGCACCAATTCAGGTGCGGCATACTGCGGTTTGCCCATGAACTGTCCCGTGGCGGTGAGAGACTTGTCTTGCGTGGCAAGATTTTTCACCTTTTTGGCGATACCGAAATCGATAAGTTTGATTTTTCTGTCCCGCGTAACCATGATGTTCGACGGATCGATATCACGGTGTATGTACCCATTCTCATGCAGGCTGATGACACCGGAAAGCACACTTTTCACGATTTTGATGGCAAAGGCCTTTGGGTCTTCGTAAAAAAGTTGCAGCAACTCCACGGCGTAGGTTATTTTTTCCCCGTCCTGATTGACAGTGACTCCATCAATCAAATCCGACAGCACCACCCCATCAAGCAATTCACTGACCACATGATAATGAAGACGCTTCGACCCGGGTGTGGTACCGGGATTCTCGGTGGTAAAGAATCCCATCATTTCGACAAGATTCTCATGCTTGATTTTGATATTCGCCTCTCTCCGGGCACGCTCAATGATAGACTGGGGCAAGTCATCAAACATGAACTTAATGGCCACCTCCCGGGTGACTCCCGAGACGGCATCCACTCGTTTTCCTCTAAACACTTTTCCCATACCGCCTTCGCCCAACGGCTTGGTGGATGGGTCGAATTCGTAATATATATTGGAGCCCTGCTCGGACTTGTCGGTTAACCTTACAATTGCCATGTATAGAGGATGTTTTTTGTTAAAAGACTAATTTCCAAAATGCAAAATTACTGCTTTTTTTATATATAGTATTAAAAATTGCCAACCGCCGCCTGTTAAAAAATCTTAAACGTTTTGCGGTTGGCAATTAACCCTTCACTACGGCTGCTTTCCACTCACATCCTCAAGGCGGAGCAGACATCTTTAGTATTGGTCCACAGGTCTGGAGCCCATCTTTATCTTCAACTTGCCGCCTTGATGCCATAGTCCTGCAATACGACAGAGTAATAGCCGGCTGTGGCCACCTCCTCGTTGTGCGAGAATTTGGAGCGGTAGCCTTCGCCATCGGAATCTACGGCTTGCCATTTCTTCTCAAATTCCTATAAATTCTATCATGAAAGAAAATTCTTTAATTCTCAAATTCGTGATAAAAAGAGAAACATCAGCCATAATAATAACTATTAGATTTTTCAGACTAATTGATGGAATTAAAGGCTGAAGAAGGGGGAGGCACGAACTTCATTCATTGACCGCCCCACAGTGAGGACATCGTCCCTTCTTCTTGATTTGCTTACCACAGTTACCGCAGACATATTTGCTGCGCGTATGATAAAGATAGTGATAGACCGCAAAAACGATGTAAGCGAGCAAGAGCGGATATCCAACATAGCACAAAGTGCTGAGCGTGAACACCAGATAGTTGACAACGCACACGCCCGCCACTCCAAGCAGATAAGGCACGGCCTCGGCCACTGAGAGATGCCGCAAGGAGTCGTCGATGGCAGCAATGGCCACAATGACGATGCCCCACACCGAGAACAAGAAGAGTCCGATGGACAAAGGTTGTGAGAACGGATTGAGCGAGGGATGGAAATAGAATTCCTGCCACCTCTCGGGAGCGAACATCTGTATGCTGGAATAGAAAGTAGCGGCTATAGCCACCACGATGGTCAGCAGCGTGGGATAAAAAGTAGGAATATCCCGGAAATGCACGATGGGAGCCTTGTCTCTGAACAATCGCAACAGTCCGTAGGCACATGCGCCAAAGAAAAGGACCCACATAAAGATGGACAGATGCTTGTTGGAGAAGAAAGAGATAAACTGAGAGACGGGCTCGTCGGGTACCACACGGCTCAACATTTGTTGCTCGTGTATCCACCCGAACTCACCGTCGAGTTTTGCCAGTTGCACCCACACGGAGTCGACTGCGTCGTTGGGCAAGACACGTATGTCGGCCACCACCAGCATTTCGCCCTTGGCGACATAAAACGAGTCGATGGGCAGATTGCTCACCGCCTCCTCGGGCATCTGCCTGAGCAATGCGATGGAGTCGGCACTGACCATGAAATTGTAGTTTTGCCCATAATGCCTATTTTTGAAAAACGACAGCGAGTCGGTCCATGCTTGCTGTGCGGAGGGCACTTGGGGCGACGGCTCATTTTTCCCGGCACAGGCAATGATGAGCCAAGTGGCGCACATCACCAGAAGACTCAGCCAGGTGATGGGGCAAAACCTTTTGCATGTATTTGAACTACTCATTTCTCGAATACCAGCATTTGACAATTATGACAATCAAACTGTAAAGTGAAAGCACGTCCGTCGGGCAATTTGAGCGAAAGGGGTTCGCGCCATGGTGCCTTGCTCCCTTCGCGTGAGCAATATCCCATCATCTGCCGTATACAGTGTTTGCACTGCATCAGCAGTCGCTTTTCAGGCATCTCGGATGGTTTCATCACTTCAAATGCCTTCCCCACCCCACTTTGATGATGCCGGACGTAGAAACTTCTCGCCATCGAGTTGGCCACATTCAGCATATAGCCATATTCCCTATACACTGGCGGAACAGGCATGGATGTGCCGTCCACTGTCTCAGAGGCACGATTTGCATGGTCACGTTTATTCCTCCCGTACAAGGGGATTTTCTCATCGAGCAGTCGCACCACTTCCCTCCTCATATCCGCCAGCAGACTTGAGGGGATGAAGCAGTTGGCAACCTCGGCACCGATTTCTATACCGACGGCCTGATAAGCCGAAGTGCCAAGACGCGCCAATTGCTTCTTCATGTTCTCGGTCTGTGGTTTGAGAGCGGGCTGGCTGTCGAATGGTCTTGAAACTGTGACATTCAAATCGCAGCCCTGCACAACGACGGTCAGCGACAGCATCTCTTGGTCGGCCCGCAAAGTCATCTCCACGGAAATACGGCGCTCTGCACTCGGCCGCGACAAGAGTTTCTCGAAAGCACTGTCGTTGTTGCGGTAGAGAGCCACACCGGGATGCAAGCCCTGTGGAATGCGCTTCGGGAAGATGCGGTTGCCCTCGGCGCGGTTGACGCGGAATCCACACAACTGTCCTTCGCTGTCGAAGAAACAAAGTCCGTCGCCATTGGCAAAAGCCTTCACTCCCGCCACATTGAACGAATCACGCCTGATTTCCTTGACCTTGCCCACAAATTCGCCCATGGCCTTGGGTGTTTCGGGAGAGGCGATGTTTCCACGTTTTCCAGTGGCGAAATAATCAGTAAACCCACGGTTGAATGTCTTATAGAGGTCGGGGATGAACGTATACGTGCACTTTCCCAGTGACTGGCGGGTGTACTTCCCCCCCGAGTGTTCCACGATGCGGTCGAGCCGCTGGTTGTATGCAGCCACAACATTCTTGACATATCCGGCATCCTTCAGACGGCCCTCAATCTTGAACGAGGAAATGCCCGCGGCAGCCATTTGCTCCAGCAGGTCGATACGGCACATATCCTTGAGCGACAACCAATAGCGTGGTTTGTCGACGGTTTTTCCCGCGGCATCCACCAAACTGAATTTCAGCCGGCAGAACTGCGCGCACTCGCCCCGGTTGGCACTTCTCGAGAAACAGTGCTGCGAGGCGTAGCATACACCAGAATAACTCACGCACAAGGCACCATGCACGAATGCCTCCAGTTCGACCTGGGGCACCTGCCGGTGAATCTCCTCCATCTGGGCGATGGAAAGTTCGCGCGCAAGCACCACCCGTGAAAATCCCTGTCGGGCAAGCCATGCCACTTTCTCAGGGGTGCGGTTGTCGGTCTGTGTGCTGGCATGCAGGGCCATTCGGAAACCCTCCTCACGCCGCAACTGCGCCGCCATTTCCACGACGGCCATATCCTGAATGAGAACAGCGTCGACACCCACCCGGTCGAGGTCGACAAGGAGTTGGCGCACAGCATCCAACTCACTGTCGTAGACAATGGTGTTGACCGTGACATACACCTTTGCGAGAAAGCGATGGGCGTAGTCGCAGATTTTCCCGATGTCGCTGATGGAGTTGCCGGCGGCAGCCCTGGCTCCATGGCTCACCGCACCGATATAGACGGCATCCGCGCCATGGTCGATGGCGGCGATGGCACATTCCAGATTGCGTGCGGGGGCAAGCAGTTCGAGCGTCTGTGGCATTTATCGGATATCGTTGATATTGTATGGTGTTTCCTGATAGACGTAATAGTTGACCCAGTTGTTATAGAACAAATTGGCGTGCGCCCTCCATGAGACGAGGGGAGGATTGTCGGGATTGTCGTCGAGATAATAATTGTGCGGTACCTCTACGTCTGAGCGTGTATCCCGGTCTCGACGGTATTCGTTGTCGAGAGTGTAAGGTGCATACTCCAAATGCCCCGTGATGAAAAACTCGCGCCCGCCCCTTGCCATGATGATGCTCGGTCCGCACTCTGGCGACTCGGCGATGATTTTCAGACGTTCGTCGCGCAGTATGTCGGCGCTTCTTACCTCCGAATGGCGGCTATGAGGCATCATGAACACATCGTCGAACCCCCGGAAGATAGGCAGGCGATTGTCGGACAGGCGGTGAGGGAAAACACCAAATTTTTTCTTGGGCAGTGGATATTTCGGAATACCGTAATAATAGTAAAGTCCGGCCTGTGCCGCCCAGCAAATATAGAGCGTACTGGTGACATTGGTACGTGCCCAGTCGAAGATAGACGTGATTTCGTCCCAGTATCTCACCTGCTCGTAATCCAACTGCTCAACGGGTGCGCCAGTGACTATCATGCCGTCGAATTTCAGTTTCCGCAGGATTTCGAAATCTTTGTAAAACATCATCATGTGCTCGATGGGCGTGTTCTTGGGCGTATGGCTATTGAGTTTCATGAATGTGATGTCCAACTGCAGCGGAGTGTTGGAGAGCAGTCTGAGCAAATCGGTCTCGGTGGTGATTTTCAACGGCATCAGGTTGAGAATCACGATGCGGAGCGGTCGGATATCTTGCGTGTGAGCACGGGTGTTGTTCATCACGAAGATATTCTCCTGCTTGAGGATATCGATGGCCGGCAACTGGTCTGGAATTCTTAAAGGCATTTTTTATCGGAATTTTCGGAATTTTCGGAGTTTTCGGAATTTTCGGAGTTTTCGGAATATTCTGAATAATCGGAATACTCAGAAAACTCAGAATACTCGGAATCTATTGCAATCTTCAATGAGGCATTTACCAGAGACTGAGCCTCTGCGACTTGGGAACGAACATGGCATCGCCCTCCTTGACATTGAAAGCATCATACCACATATCGATATGAGGCAAAGCACCATTCACGCGGAAACGTCCCAGCGAATGGGGGTCGCTCTTGGTGCGGCTGCGAATCTCGGCATCAGTGATGTTGTTGGCCCACACCCCTGCGTATGCCAGGAAGAAACGCTGCTCGGGTGTAAACCCGTCGATGACAGGCATGGGCTTCTCCTTCATCGCATTGAGCATGGCATAATAGGCCACCTGCAGTCCACCGTGGTCGGCCAGGTTCTCTCCCAGTGTGAGTTTGCCATTGGCATTGAGGTCGGGCAGCACCTTGATGGCAGAGAAGAAGTCGGCATAGCGCTCGGCTCTCTCGTTGAAGTTGCGTCCGTCGGCCTCTGTCCACCAGTCGGTCATGTTTCCGTCCTTGTCATAATGTCTTCCCTGATCGTCGAATCCGTGTGTCATCTCATGCCCGATCACCACTCCGATGGCGCCATAATTGAATGCATCGTCGGCAGCCATGTCGAAGAAAGGCACCTGCAGGATACCTGCGGGGAAGCAGATTTCGTTGGTGGTGGGATTGTAGTAGGCGTTCACGGTCTGGGGTGTCATGTGCCACTCGTCGCGGTCGACGGGTTTGCCGGCCCTTTTCTCAATATGCCAGTCGTTCCAGAACTTGCGGCAATTGAGCACATTCTCATAATACGACTTCTGGGGGTCGATTTCCATCTTGCTGATGTCGTCCCACTTGTCGGGATAGCCCACCTTCACATAGAAAGTGGCGAGTTTGTTGAGTGCATTCTGCTTGGTGACGTCGTCCATCCAGTCCTGGGCCTTGATGCGCTCGGCCAGCGCCACTTGCAGGTTTTTCACCAGCCCGAGCATTCTCTCCTTGGCGGCAGCGGGGAAATATTTCTCGACATAGATTTTTCCGAGGGCCTGCCCCATGATGCTCTGCACCTGGTTGGTGGCCTTTTTCCACCTTGGGTGGTCTTCCTTGCGCCCTGTCATGGTCTTGCCGAAGAAGTCGAAACTCTCGGCGGCCACCTCGTCGCTGAGCAGTCCGGCACTTGAGTTGATAACATCCCACTCCATGTATGACTTCATCTGCGAGGGCGTCATATCCAGGAGGATTTTGTCCACGCCCTTCATAAAGTCGGGCTGTCCCACCACGATTTCCTTGAGTTGGTCGGCGGTCATACCTTCGGCCAGCATCTGCTGGGTGAGATGGATATTGGGATATTTGGTCTCAAATTCGTCGATGGTCATCTTGTTGTAATTGGCCTCGACGTCACGAAGTTCGGTACGCGACTTGGAGATTTGTGCCAGGCGGGTCTCTATGGAGAGGATGTCGTTCATCTTGAGCGTGGCGGCCTTCTGGCTGTAGCCGAACAGTTTGAACATGTTGACAATATGCTTTTTGTAGGCGTCACGTATCGCCGTTGTGGCGGAGTCGGTGTCGAGATAATACTCCTTCTGTCCGAGTGTCATGCCACCCTGATTGACATTCAGGATGTTCCATCCGGCATTTTTCTCGTCGGCGGCGAGTCCGGCGCGCACGGGTACACCATAGCCGAAGGCAGCATATTTGAGTTGCAACTGCTGCAGCGCATATTTGGTCTTGCATTTCTCAATTTCCTTGAGCAATGGCAGCACAGGCTTCACACCCTCGCGGTTGCGGCGTGTGGAGTCCATGGCAAGTTTATAGAAATCACTGAGTTTCTGCTCCACCGTGCCCTTGCGATACTGATTTTGCGACAGTTCGGTGAGGATTCCGTTGATGCGCTCGTTGTTGTCTTGCTGCAAGCGGTCGAAACTGCCGAAACGTGAGTAGGCAGCGGGAAGTGGATTTTTCTGCATCCATCCTCCGCAAGCAAACTGATAGAAGTCATCGCCTGGGCGTGCCGAGCGATCCAGGTTTCCGAGGTCAAGCCCCGACTTAAGCGTGGTCTGTGCCACAGCGGGCAGTGTCATTGTTGCCATCATCATAACAGACAGTATACTTCTTAGTTTCATATTTTAGGTTTTTAGGGTTGTTGACAGTATTTTTCCTATATCCAAGGATTAGTCTGCGCTCTGGGCCTCCTCAAGTTCGAGCGAGAGGTTTTCCCAGTTTTCGATTTCCTTGTCGAGAGCCTCTTTCACAGAGGTGTATTCGTTGACAATCTCCATGTCGGAGGCACCTTCGGGCGTGCAGAGCACCTGGTCGAGTTCGGCCAGTCGTTTCTCCATTTGCGCCACTTTGTTCTCGCTGTCCTTGACAGCCTTTTCCATTTTTCGCAGTTGCCGTTGCCGCTCCTTTCTTTCCTCATAGTTTTGCCTTCCGGCCGAGGGTGCGGAAGTGTTTTTTTCCTCTTCCTGGGGCTCTTTGGGCGCAGCGCCCAACTGGTTGAGCGACTCGATGTTGCGAGAGCGGAGGAAATCATAGATGCCACCGAGGTGCTCACGCACACGGCCATGGCCAAACTCATAGACCTTGGTGACGAGTCCGTCGAGGAACTCACGGTCGTGCGACACGATAATGGCTGTGCCGTCGAAAGCACGTATGGCCTCCTTGAGTACATCCTTCGAAGGCATGTCGAGATGGTTGGTAGGCTCGTCGAGTATCAGCAGATTGACGGGCTGTAGCAGCAGGCGAATGATGGCCAGACGGCTCCGTTCTCCCCCGCTGAGCACTTTGACTTTCTTTTCCGACTCCTCACCCCCGAACATGAAAGCACCGAGGATATCATTGATACGTAGGCGGATGTCGCCTTTGGCCACATAGTCGATGGTGTCGTAGACAGTGAGGTTCTCGTCGAGCATTTGTGCCTGATTCTGGGCGAAATAGCCTATCTGCACGTTGTGCCCTATCTTGAGCATACCGGTGAAAGGTATCTCACCCATGATGCACTTGACGAGGGTGGACTTACCCTCACCGTTTTTTCCCACAAAAGCCACTTTCTCACCCCGTCGGATAGTGAGTGTCACATTGTCGAAAACGGTGTGTTCGCCATAATCCTTGCGCACATCGTCGCAGATGACGGGGAAGTCGCCGCTGCGCAGGCATGGCGGGAATTTCAGGTGCATGGCAGAGTTGTCGACCTCATCGACCTCGATGGGCACAATCTTGGCCAACTGCTTGATGCGGCTCTGCACCTGCACGGCCTTGGTGGGTTTGTACCGGAAACGCTCGATAAACTCCTTGATGTCGGCTATCTCCTTCTGCTGGTTCTCGTAGGCACGCAACTGCTGCTCGCGACGCTCGGCCCGCAGAACCACATACTCGTCATAACGCACACGGTAGTCCACCACCTGTCCGCAGGTAATCTCGATGGTGCGATTGGTCACATTATTGATGAATGCGCGGTCGTGACTCACGAGGATAACTGCCCCGGATGCGTTGGAAAGGAACTGCTCCAACCACTGTATGCTCTCGATATCAAGATGGTTGGTGGGCTCGTCGAGCAACAACACATCGGGGCGCTGGAGGAGAATCTTTGCCAGTTCAATACGCATACGCCATCCACCACTGAATTCCGAGGTGGGTCTTTCGAGGTCGTTGCGGGTGAAGCCCAGTCCCATGAGTGTGCGTTCAAGTTCGGCCTCATAGTTGCCGGCACCCATCATCTGATAGCGGTCGTGCTCCTGCGAGAATTTCTCCACCAGTGCCGTATATTCGGCGCTGTCATAATCTGTTCGCTCTGCGAGTTGGCGCTCCATACGGTCGAGGCGCTCGCGCATGGTTGTATGCGAGGCAAAGGCTTTACGTGCCTCATCGCGCACGGTGGTGTCATCCTGCAGCACCATCACCTGTGGCAAGTAGCCGATGGTGGTGTCGGCGGGCACCACAACCCGGCCCGAAGTGGGCCGCTGCATCCCGCAGATTATTTTCAAGAGGGTGGATTTTCCGGCACCATTCTTCCCCACGAGCGCTATACGGTCGCGGTCGTTGACCACAAACGTAGCATCGTGAAAGAGCGGTTTCACGCCAAATTCCACTTTTAAGGATTCTACAGATATCATGTTCTCTCCTGGGTGTGCAACTATTGGAATGCAAAATTACTGCAAAAGGTGGAGAAATCAAAATAAATTCGTTTTTATTAACTACTTCAACCATTCACCATTCATCATTCACGAGGCATCATTCATTCAACTGACCAACTCAAAAAACCCGAAACTGACCCGCTAAAAAACTAAATCTCAAAAAAACTGCCGAAAAAATTTGCAGGTTCAAAAAAATGTCTTACCTTTGCATCCGCAATTCAGAATTCATGGTATGAGTTCGTCTTGCTGAAACAAAATTGGGGTATGGTGTAATGGTAACACTACAGATTCTGGTCCTGTCATTCTTGGTTCGAGTCCGAGTACCCCAACACTGAAAATCGCCAAGCGCTTGAATTCAAGTCTTGGCGATTTTTTCATTGGTGTAATTGGCATGTTTTTGGCGTGAAGTGGGTTCTTTCGCCCTCTCCTGGCGTTTACTGTGATGTGCCTCACCTTCTCCTCTGTGAGTCTGAGCGTACGGGTCTTTCTTATGGGAGAATTGTTGGATGAAGACTTTCTGGGTCTTCCCCTGCGTCTCATGATTCTTAATTCCCTTGTGCTATCCTGCATAATTCAATATGTTTTAAGTTGGATTTCATCCGAACATTTTCACGCTCGGCAGAGTGAGCAAGTTCCCTCTGGTCTTGCTTAATCAAATGGTTCAACATAAGAGGTGCGAGCCTGCGAGTACTCCGTTTTCAACACCTGACGCCAGGTGTTCAAGAGTTTTTCGTGTCACGAAAAAACCTCTTGCTATAGAAACCTCCAAAACACAGTTGTCGGCACCTTCGAACACTGATATGAATACTATTTTGAGCGTTGCTCCAAATAGTTCACGCTCTGAAGACCTCAAACAAGCCTTGGGCTCCTCTCACTTAATCACGATTTTTTTGCCGTTGGTGATGTAAATGCCGGGAGGTAGGGTGTTCATATTGTCGCCATCTACTTTGATGCCGTAAAGGTTATAGATGGCTTGGCAGGCTTTGTTTGAGGATGATTCAGGAAGATAAATGCTATTGGTTTCACTTATGACCGGACGAACGCTCAGGCCGTCGTAGCGGAGGTCGCAGCCCCATTTCGCGCCGTCCGAACCGAAGTACATGCCACAGGCTAGACTCGAGTCCGATGGGTACAATGAGGCCGACCAGTAGTAGCCTTCGCTGTCGGAGTCGTCGGTGCCGTAGATGTCGGTTAGGTTGCGTATGCCCGCCCCGGGCAAGAAGATGCTACCGCCATTAGTCTTACTGGTGAACTTCTCGCCTTTGACACCGTTCACTGTTGTCCGTTCGAAAGTGCAGTTGTCTCTCAATTCGTTTTGCTGCTCTGTCGACGGCACCACCCAGGAGCCACCCCATTTCTCGTGGGCAACATCGTATTGCGTCCCGGCGATGTCGCTGCCGAGGTCGTGGCAGGTGCCAGCCGACCCGTCGCAATGGATGTAGGTGCTCCAGTCGTAATTGGATTTCTCCTCCGTCTCACCCCATGCATAGTAGCCGCCATAACCCTCAGGGGTTGTGGAGCCCACGTTGCAGCACGCCCACTTCGTGCCGGAGGGCAGTCCGAGATCAATGGCATGGGGGTGGTTGTCATCGGGACAACTCAAATACATATTGGAGTTGTCGATGCTGTCGGGCGAAAGAGTTGGTTTGCCGATTTCCATCATCCGTCCTACGAAGAGAATAGTGTTTGTGGGACGGTGCTGGATGGTGAAATAGAAAGGACGGTCGATTACAAAGTCTGAAACATCAGGGAACTCCTCCTCACCACCTGGTGGAATCACCATGGCAGTGACAGCGGCAGCCTCGGTGCCTTGCTCATCGACTTTGATTTTCCCGCTTTGGAAGATATTGTCAACCCATAACGGCACGTTGCTGGTCTGGCTGAAGTCGGCATTCGGGGTGAAGGTTTCTTCCATCCCAAGTGATTTGAAAACCCCCACCAAATCGTAATTCCCTTCGATTTCAAATTTTGGCATATGCAGATTGATGGGTGTGGGTCCTAATTTGATATCCATGACAACCCACCAATCGTCGAAGGTGAGCGGAGGAAAGCCCTGGGTCTCTTTCGGAAGGAAGATGGTCATCGAGAAATCCCCATTCCCATAAGGTATGGTGGCGCTGGAAAATTTGTCTGTTAAGACGCAGTGGCAATAAAATGCCTTTTGCATCATGTCCACATCCGTGGTGTTACCGTCGGCCAGATGGAATTTTTCCGTATGGGTATTATAGGTTTCGAAAGGTGATGACCAATTGCCTTTGAAGTAGAGCGCGTTGGCGAGCAATACCGCTATGTTGGGGTTGGGCATGTCGAGAATGGAAGGGATGAGTTGGTGGGTTTTCTCGCTCACCCACCCGTTGATGAAGTCAACACCCTCTTGTGTTCCGAAGTCGGCTTGACCCACCTCGGCATCGTAGTAAGTTGTCAACTTCTCCTTGAAACTGTCGTACAGGGAGATATGGGGTTTGCTCCACACCCCGTTGGCCATCTCGCAGACAGGGTGGTCCGCCTCATAATGTTCCCTCGCTGCTTCCTCTGTCCCCCAAAAGGCGTAATCGTCATAACTGAATGGTGGCCGGTAGGTGAGCTGCCCTGCCAATTGCTGGTTGTATGCGTTCACTTGTTCGTTGGAGTATCCACCGGTGCCCATGACCTGTCGTATCTCTGCGAGGGTGTTGTTGGCAGCACCGTTCTGCACCATCGAGAGAGCCATCTGGGTGGAGAGCGGTGAGAAGATGACATTCTTGCTTTCATCCTCATTTTTTAACTCAACCACCTTGTCGAACAAGGTGAAGGAGAACTTCTGGTAAATGGTTCCCAACGGCTCTGCGTCATTCTGAGCCATCGTGCCGGGTGAAAGTGTCACCTCCTGGTCGTTGAGTTTCAGCACCGTGTGGCTGATGTTCTTGCGGTTGGGCCTTGTAGGACCAGGAGGAATCGAACCATCAGGGTCTTTTTCTGTCTCGTCCTCTAAAATGACCATATACATTGGTCCTCCAATATGTCCCACCTTGAACACGATGTCATTGTAGCAAGGCAGGATGTCGCCAGGTTCAATAACATCATGAAAAAAACAGAGCGAATCGCCGTCAATCGTAACGGTGTGCAGCCCGACTTCCCAGGAGTCGAGATCTGTTTCGCTATATCGCAAACAAGTGCCAGCCTCGAAGGAACCGAAGTCGTAGAGCACATGTTCCTCGTCATCCGCATAAGGGAGGTTGAACCGAGCATACACCATAGTATCACCTCTCTCCACGCGTATGTAGCCGATGAGGGATGTGTCCGATTTTTCTGTGACGACGCTTTTCAGGTTGAGGTACTCCATCCCTTCAATGGTAGTTTTTCCTTCAAGGAAGAAGTTGCCTTCGCTGCCGTCCTCGTAAGTCACCAGCCATTGCGTTCCCTCTTTCCATACGTCTTGCGCTGCGAGGGGCAAAGTGGCCAGGAATGCTAGTATGACAAGTATCTGTTTCATAATCCGTAGTGTGTTAAGTAGGTTTCCAATGTCTCGTTGACGAGGCTTTCGTCAAGTTTTCGTTTCATGCGTTGCTTCCTCACCGACACCGAAGAGGAGGCGATGCCGTAGATGTTGGCAATCACGGGGTTGGGCACCCTCATAGCCACGAGACAGCAGAAGCGCACGTCCTCGTCGCTCAGAGAGGGATGGTTCTTGCGCAGTTGCAGGGTGAAGCGTGGCAGCACAAGGTCGGTGTTCTCCTCTATCAACCGCCAGGATTTCTCGTTGAGGTCGATGTGCCCGTTGCTCGTGCGCTTGGCGTTGATGATGGGCAGCAGGATGGCATAGAGGTGTTCGTAATAGCGTTTCTGCAGGTCTTCGTTGAGCGCCCTTGTCTCCGCCTCGCTGCTCAGTGCGTCCTCTGCCAGACGCAAGGCGTCGAGTTCGGCCTGGCGGGCAGTAACGGCCTTGCGGCGGAACATCACCACGGCGATGGCCGACACCGATGCCACCAAGGTGAGCAATGCAAGCAGCGACCATATACGGGCACGGCTCTTTTCCATGAGCATTTGTTCGTTGGCGGCGGCCAACTTCATCTGCTCTTCATGCTGCAGACGATGGATGTTTGCCATTGATGCCGAAGCCTCCATTTGTGCCACGGAGTCGCTGAGTTCCATCAGCAGTCTGGCATCTTCCAGAGCTTCAATGGACTTCCCGTTTTCCTTATGGATTTCCAACAACACTCGGAGCAGTTCGATTTGAGCATGGATGCTGTCGGTCTCCATATATCTCCTGGCCTTCTCTTCCGCCTCCCTTTCACGTCCTGTGTTATTCAACATATAGACTTCAGAGAGGTGGTATGCCTCTTCCTTGGCGATGGGAGGAAAATCATCACGGGCTTGTTGCAGGGCGGCTTCCACGGAGTCTGTTTCCTCGGTCTGCAGGAACACCTGGCAGCGCATCAACTGGCATTTTGCACGCAAACTGGCCGAGTCGGTGGGGCTTTTTTGACAGGCTTGCTCCAGATACTTCAAGGCCTTCTCGTCATCATTCTGGGAGTAACGTGAGACACCCAGTTCAAAAAGGGTCGTGGCGGTCTTTCCGGCATCACCCATCGCCTGTGCGGCATCCAATTTTCGAAGGAGACTCTTTTCCTGCAAGTCGAACAGGTTCTTCTTTTCGTATACCTGGGCCAAGGCATGGTACAACTTGTAACAGCTCTCCCGGTCCTTGCAACCGGGTGCGTAGTCGGCGGCTATGAGCATCACGGCCAACGTGCTGTCCTCATTCTGTTCATCCCTGAGTTGCATGGCTGTGTCATACAGACGCTGCACGATGGCAGTGGAATCGCCATCTGGTGGCATCCCTCGTCCCTGCCTCCCGCAACCACTTGCCACGAGGATGAGCAAAGAGATCAATGATGACACACATGCGAACCTTTTCATTTTGTATTAAAGAAAGAATGGTTGGTTTCTGGAAGACAAAGTTAGAATAAAAATCCCAAAAGAGCAACACCGTTGATGAAATGTATAACCCCAAAATCATTTAAAAGACATCCAACAAGCTTTTATTCAACGTTTTTCACTAAATGAAAATGTATATCAAAATGTCGCTGTTTTTCGACCTCTTCAACGTTGTCAACGCCACAGTTTCCCAACCTAAAGCTTAAGAAACGTTAAACAGGTTGGGCTTTCACATCCTTTAATTGTATTTGGATATGAAAACGGGTGTAGAATCGTTTAATAAGTGAAGTCATGAGGATTTGGTTGTTCACATTAGCCCTTCTCCTATCCGCCGTCACATCGACCGCACAGACCATCTCGCGCAGATACGATGGCGTGTCGATGTCGCAGGCGCTTGCCGACATCGACAAGTCCACTGAGCAATACAAGGTCAATTTCATCTATGATGAATTGGACGATTTCCCCGTCAACTGCCATTTCAACCAGATAAACGTCTTAGACGCCATCATGGCGGTCATCGGCCATTACCCCGTCAAGGTAACCATTCAAGGACAATACGTATTTGTGGAGTGTGTGGAAAAGAGGCAGACCAAGATCAGAGGCAGGGTGCTGGGTGCCAGGTCGGCACCGTTGCCCAATGCCAACATCACCATCTACGATGCCCGCACCGGCGAGAAAGTCTGTTCCGGGGTCAGCAACGAAGGTGGCGAGTTCTCCATACCATGCGATTCCATGCGCATCCGCTTCAAGGTCAGCCACGTGGGCTACAGGACGTTCTTCAAGACCTGCCAGGCTGGCATGGTGGGCACCATCCAACTGCAGTTCACCAAACAAGAGCTGCAAACTGTAGAAGTCACTCCCACGACACAAAGGAACCATACAAACAGTAATTCAAGTTACAAGAAGAAAGCCGAAAGGATAAGAAAGCAAATATGGGACGACAGCGACTCGGCATTCAGCCAGACCTGTTTGGATGACAGTCTTCTCAACTACTCCTCCGTGACGCTGGCAGAATCCTTTTCCGGTGAATACGAACGTCATCACTCCTGGAATCCCCTGCGTCTGTTCTTCGGGAATAATACCAATCACACCATCTCACGCCAGGTCGTACGGCGGAGGGTGATGCTGAACGATTCCGACGCCGTGGAAAGATACGCTTTGCTGGACTATCCGAAAGACTTGCCGTTCAAGTACAACAAAGACCTCACCGTGGTGATGGGTGTGAGGGTTGTCAGTCCGGATGGAAGCATTTACGAGGTCGACACCGACCCTTACACCCAACCCCTTCAGTATGACGGCGAGCAACGCCCGGACAAGATTAGCATACCGCAACTCTTCGAGGGATGCATCATCGACTATTTTACATGGTCGGAACGGAAGACTTACGGCATCCATCCGTCGCCCTTCTTCATCCAAACAGCAGACGGGGAACCCGTCTTGCATTCCAGAATCAACCTGACGACAGACAAGAATCTCTCCGTCCAATACCGTCATTCGGGTGATTCCCCAGGGTTGTCAGTGAGCACCGAAGACAACGGCAGCCTGTGCCTGACCGGTCAAAACAGCAGTGTGACACACGGCAGCAAAAACACGACGATGTCCTACATCTTCTATGTTCGAGACCCACAGCTTCACGCCAACAGGCCGCTAAGCGCACTCAAGCATCAAGTCAGGGAGAATCCGTCAATGGATGACATCCTGGACACGACCACACGTCTATATCAGAGCATGCGCACGAAGGAATCCTACGGGGGATGGGCCTCAACCTATTGGAACAAGACAGACACGACCATAATAGGGTTGAAGGTGGACAATCTTCGTCAGACCTCCGCCTCGCGCCCATTGCTGGAGCAACGCCTGTATGAGATGGTGATGAGCGAGCCGCCCCACATCACCCTTAAAAAGTTTGGCACATCACAGTCGAACAGCGTCATGAGCCTCAACAGGCAGTACACCGAGAAGTTGGCCTATGTGTTTGACAGGGCCGGCATCCCATACCACCTGGCTATATCGACACGTTCCGACCGTGAAGGCATCCTTGAACTGATGGACGAGGAGAACATCGTCTGGATGCTGGTCACCGAAGAAGGGAGATACTACATCCCATTCATAGACGAGGAAATGCCAACCGCCATGGTCGGCCAGAAAGCCACCACGACGGACTTCAACCACATTTTCACCATACGATGAAGGGGATATTGTCAAAAATATATAAGGATAAAACATAAAGTCATGAACTACAGAAAAATCTTGTTGGCAGCCATGCTGGCCATCACATCATCCGCCCAAGCCCAGGTAGACGATGCCACACTCAACACCGATGCGGGCAAAACAAAATCCGCCACCCACACCCTTTCGCTCGACATGGGACCGGCATGGGTCACATCGAAAGTTTACACCTCCGAGGGAACATACAAATGGAGAACGGGTTTGGAACTTGGAGTCGAATACAGCTGTGTTTTCAAGAAAGGATACGGATTCGGGTTCTCTGTCCTTCACAACACCACCAAGTATCCGGACGTGAAAGCCACGCAGATCTTCGTCGGCCCTTCGTTCGTCTATGCAGGCAATTTCTCAAAGAAATGGCGTGGAACGACGGAGATAGGCTTGGGATATTCCACTTTCTTCAATGAGCACGACACGGAGGTGGGGGTTGGTTTCAAGTATTCCGCCGGTTTGGAATACATGCTGTCCGACAAATTCGGCATCAGTGCAAAACTAAGGGAAGTCACCGTCTTTCTGGGCGAAAAAGAAGATGATCCTTGGGGGTATGGTAATAACAAAGACGAGATAAACGGTGTGGCGCGCCTGGCTTTCCAAATTGGTGCATGCTTCCATTTCTAAACAAATAGGATATGAAGTTCTTCTTTTTTCTCATCCTGACGGCATTTTCGCTCCAAGCTGACGCACAAAGCCGTTATTGCAAAAGCTACGAGGACTACAAGTCGGATAACTGGACGGAACTGCCATCCATCGTCTTCAAGCAATATTCCCATTCGAAGCAGCTATGGACGAGAAAACATGAATATCGTTTCACCACAGGCAACAAGAAAACCGACAGGAAATTGAGAGAAGAGGCGTTTGTCATCCAAAAAGGAGATTCGTTGTTTGTCAACCTCAGCCAGATGAGATGCGAGAATGTGCTTTTCGGAAAGGGGTTTGCCTATGGCATGCCGCTCATAGGCAAAAAAATCCTCTTCATCAGCAACCGCGTTGACCTGAAATCTTCCAGCCGGCAAACAAACAACTATGTTGCGTTCGGATTGATGGGAGCGATGATAGCCAAGTCGTCAAACATCAAAGTCAAGGCCTGCTACATACTGGACGCCAACCCCGGCGGCCAATACACCGAAGTGTTGCTGATCAACGACGGGGTGATGAGGAAACTGCTTGCAGACGACAAGGAACTGCTTGACAGGTATTTCATGGTCGAAGACCAGAACGAGCGTGAGGCACCCCCCAACATCCTGCCCCTGCTGAGGGAGAAAGGACTCATCGAATAGGAACCCATGGACGAAAAGGAACTCGCTTCTCTCTACAACCGGTACCATGCCGACATGCTGGAACATGCAAGGAGGCTGCTCTACGACGAAGAGGAGAGCCGTGACGTCGTGGCAGAAGTCTTTGCCGCCATGGCACGTGAAGACACCGTCATCCACACCGCGACGGAGAGGCCGTTCCTGCTGAGGTGTGTGCGGAACCGCTGCATCAACATCATCAACAGGATGAACACGCGGCAACGCGTGACACGGTTGGTAACCATGCGCACCTTGGAGGAAGGGGATGACGATGAAGGAGAGAATGCGGAAAGGCTGAAACGGTTCATGGAACAATGGTTGAACAAACGGGCCATCGACATCCTCCACATGAGGTTCGTCGATGGGATGAAATACCAGGAGATAGCGGAAAGCCTGCACATCAGCGAGGCCGCCGTCTATAAATACCTCTCACAATCACTGACTACGATACGCCAACATTTCAAAGCGAAATAGCTCTTCGAAAATGAATGAAGACAAAATGAAGTCCTTGCTCGACATGCTGGACCATGCCAGGCAATACACGGACAGCGAGATGGAATGCATCCTGAACGACAAGGAAACCCTGGCTTTGTACGAGACCATCGTCATGGTGAGACAGGCCCTGCAAACCAAGGAGGCAAGAAGGACGAGCCTCTTGCAGCCCCAAGGCTTCATATGGAAGGCGGCCTCCGTCATCATCGTCCTGTTTGTCGTGGGAGCACTCGGCTATGCCGCATTCCACATCATCGGGGGACTGTCACAAGAAGATCCGACCTTCACGACCACACCTGTTTCCACCAACAGCCGTCCAGAGGAAGAAGTGGAAAACAAGGCAAAGGAGGAACCGACCCCTGTAGCTAAAACCGTCTTGTTTGAAAACAAGACCTTGCGAGAGGTGCTCGACAGGATGTCAGAAACATACAAAGTGAAGGTCAGATACGAAGAGGAAGGTCTTGCCGACCTGCGCCTGTATTTCAACTGGGACTCTTCCGAGGACATCCGGGATGTGCTGGCCTTGCTCAACAGCTTCGACCATTTCCATCTGCAACTCGAAGGGAACACCATCGTCGTAAGGAAGCCTATCGGGAATTAAAGGGTAGTTATGCAGAGACGTCATGACGTCTCAAAAGGGAAGTTGAAATACAAGATAATGGACCTTTCAACGTTATTCAAACGTATGTTCAACTATTCATCAAGAACAAAAAGATCATGAGACATGCCATCACATTGCTGTTCGCGCTTGTCGCCTTTTCTGGGATGGCTCAAACGGAAGAACAATCCGCTCCCGATGAAAAATGGAAGTGGAGTGTAGGAGGATTGTTCACGTTGATGGCTCCGTATGGGGATCATCACTATTACGACAAAGACAAAGAACGGTATGTACCACAAACATCAATGGTATGGATGGGCTCTTCGCGAATATCCGACGGCATCATGCATGGCAGTGGAATCGCCGTCGGGAGGCATCCCCAGTCCCTGCCTCCCGCAGCCACTTGCCACAAGGATGAGCAAAGAGACCAATGATGACATGTATGCGAACCACTTCATATGTTGTTTGCTTTTTGTCTGTAGAATGACCAATTGGTTTATTGGAGCCTGTTGTCTTTCTTGCAGACAAAATTAGTAAATAGTTTCCAAAAGTGCAACCACCTAGATGAAATGTATATCCAAAAATTCAGTCAAAATCCATGCAACAGGCTTTTATTCAACCGATTGCATAAGATGAAAATGTATATCAAAATGTCAATTGATTCGTAGAACTATTGTGGAAAAGTGATGTTGTTTTGTAAGCGTCTCCGCGATTACGCATTGACTTTCATCGTTTGATTTTCTATCTTTATCTCACGGGGACGGGGAAATTGATACGTTTTTTTCGATTTCCTTTTGTAGAATGAGAAAAAAGAATTAGATTTGCAAAGAAAAACAATCGTTATGGCAAGAAAGGCGAGAATTCATAGTAATATTGGCATCTATCATGTCATGCTTCGTGGGATAAATCGACAGGACTTGTTTCATGAAGAATCAGACTATCTTTTCTTTCTGAAATGGCTTCGTCTTCTTGCTCATCCCCAAAACGAGAAAAATGAATCTGCATCACCATTGAGAATTAATTTCCCCGTCCCTCTGATACATGACGGATGGGGTTTTGGATTCAAGAGACTAAGATGACGGAGGGTGTAAATGTTTAACCAAGGTGTTACTGATATAATCTAATTTCAAAATATGAACCACATGAAAACATATTTATTGCTCCTTGCTTTCTGTGCCTTGAATGTAGTGGCACAGACGACAGAACCCAATCTGAAGTGGGGGAAGCCATCTGACGACGAGCTTCAAATGACGGAATATGCTGCCGACAAAGAGGCCAAGGCTGTTGTGCTTTGCCATCTGACCTCTGTCAACTATACGATGGACCTATATAACTATCTGGTGGACTATAAGATCAAGAAGCGTATCAAAATCCTGAAAGACGATGGTAAAGACTTTGCTAACATCAGCATTCCATATATCGACAACCCGAAAGAGGAATATGGCATAGAATCCATTGAGGATTTCAAGGCGACAGCCTATAACATTGAGAACGGCAAGGTGGTGAAGACCAAGATTGGCAATGGACAAATACACACGGAGCGCATCGACGAGGACTATATGCTTGCAAAGGTAGCAGTACCTCAGGCAAAGGCTGGCACTGTGATTGAGTATGAATACACGCGCCACAGCAATGTTTTTTTTCATATCTACGATTGGGATGCACAGGAAGAGATACCGGTCGTGTTTGCCCAATACAGACTGGAGATTCCGGCCTTCTTCATCTTCAACGTGGAGTCAAGCGGCCTTCAAACCCTAGAGAGCAGCCATTCTATAGGCAGCCTCACCTACAGGGCCACCAGCGACAATATGACAAGTCCGTCATCCTGCAGAACAAACATCTATCTTTGCACGGCACGCAACCTGCCAGCCATGAAGAAGGATGAGTTTGTGTGGAACGAACACGACTACATGACCAAAGTCACTGCAGAACTGAGGAGTTTCGCCTCATCGGCAGGAAACTATCGCGATGTCAGGAAGACATGGGAACAGGCAGACAACATCTTGCTGCAGCATCCGGATTTCGGCCCTTACCTGGACAATCACAGCAAATTTCGTGATGAACTGTCAGCCGCGGGAATCACCGGGATGACCGACATCAATGAAAAAGTGGCCTCCACCTTAATGATGTTGCGCCAGAAGTTGGCATGGAACGGAGAATACAGTTTATTGCCCCATTCTGCTTCAGATGTAATCAGGAAGGGAAATGGTACAAGCGGTGACCTGAATATGATACTCATCAATATGCTCAGAGATGTAGGTGTGGAGTCCTTTCCCGTTGTCCTGAGCACTCGCCGCCATGGCCGCCTGCCCCAGACCTACCCTACCCTGAACAGGCTGAATACCTTCATTGTTGCCGTTCCCAATGGTTCTTCCTGGTTGTATCTCGATGCCTCATCAGCCGACGGGTATGTCAATGTGCTGTCACCGAATCTTTATGTTGAGCAGGCCCGTCTTATCCAGAAGGGGAAACCCAGCCAATGGGTGAACCTGCAGAAGATGGGTGAGGCCAAAAGCCAGATTATGGTCACAGGTACCATATCACCAGAAGGTGCGATCAACGGTGAACGGACAGCACTCTATTCTGGCAACGCCGCATATAATGAGCGAAGGGCTTTCCGTGAAGCCAGCGACAGCGCTGCCTTCATCTCCCAAAAGTCGGCAGACTGCGGCATGGAGATTAGCAGTTGCCTAATGACCGGACATCGTGAGTTTGCACCGAGTGTCAAGGAGGTGATGAAATTCTCCAAGCAGTGTGAAGCCGTATCCGACCATATCTATGTCAATCCTTTTACCGACTTCCCTATCCGCAACAATCCTTTTATGGAGGCAGAGCGAGTTTTGCCTGTAGAGTTTCCTTGTATGCAGAACTTCAATATGACCATCCGTCTCCAACTGCCTGAAGGATGGAAGCTGGAGGACGAGCCGAAAAGTATAAAAATGTCAACAGAAGACAAGAGTCTTAGCGGTCATATCTTGTATGATACAAAAGATGAGCGCATGCTGACCATTCAGGTCCTGTTCCGGCAGAACAAAATGACCTACTACAAAGAAACGTATGACATGCTGCGTCAGATATATGACATGTTCTCCAGCCGGAGCAAGGACATGCTGGTACTCAAGAAGATTTAAGCTAAAGCACATGAGACGGAAAGCACTTCTATTCCTGTTGTCGGCAACTACCCTACAAGTCTCTGCACAAAAAGCAGTTGTGGAAGAGTCTCTGACCGATGTTGTCTGCTACAGCCCTACAAGTGCCATCATTCATTTCAAGGAAGTGACCACCATTCTCAACGAGCGTGGGGCAGGTCTCGCCAATTTCGTTTGCTCATGCAGTAAGAACGACGAACTGACTGGTTTCAAGGGGCAGGTGTCGGATGCCGGCGGGCGCGTTCTCCGCAAGTTCAAGGAGAGCGAGCTGAAGCGCACGGAATACTCCAAATATCTCGCCATTGATGACTATAAGATGTATCTTGAATATACGCCATCCACCTACCCCATCACCATCACCTATGAGTGGACAATGAAGAGTCACGACAATCTGATTGAGTTTCCCCGTTTCTGTCCGCAGACGGACTTTGACGTCAGCGTCAAAAAAGCGACTTATCGGTTAACTGCGCCCAAGAACATGGCCATTCGCCACGCCTTACTGAACATCGACAAGACGGTGACAGCATCAGATGACGGGAAGACACTCACCCTCGAACTCGACAATCTGCCTCCCTTGTCGCAAGAACCACTCGCCAGACCCCTGCATGAACGGTTGCCGATGGCTTATTTTTCGCCTAATGACTTCATATACTATGGTATAAAAGGCAATTTAAACAGTTGGGAAGACTATGGCAAATGGGTGTACAGCCTTATCAACGGGCATGAGGTATTGCCTGATGATATCCGAAAAGAAATCCATATGATGACAGACGGACTCAAGGCCGACCGCGAAAAAGTGGAAGCTCTTTATAACTATCTGGGGAAGACCACACGCTATGTGGCTGTCTTGCTGGGTGTTGGCGGTCTGATGCCAGCGTCAGCTGCGAGTGTAGGCCAAAGTGGCTATGGCGACTGCAAAGGACTCTCCAACTATATGCGCGCCATACTCAAGGAAGCAGGCATCCCGTCTTACTACACAACCATCAGTACGACAAACCGACGTCTGCTCCCTGACTTCGCCAGTGTTGGCCAGATGAATCACGTCATCCTGCAGGTTCCGCTCAAAGATGACACACTTTGGCTGGAATGCACTAACCCACGGTTGCCCTTGGGTTATTTGCACAAAGACATCGCTGGTCACAATGCGATTGTTATCAGTGAAAAAGGGGGAAAGTTCACACAGCTTCCCACCTACGCTGATAGTGTCAATTCGGTAGAGCAGCACATCAGCGTCATCTTGTCGGCAGAGGGCAGTGCGGACATTAAACTGTCCCGGACAGCCAGTTATGGAGAATACGAGAAGCTACTGCCACTGGTTATGATGGACAAGCAGGATTTGCAACGCACCTTACTGCACATGACAAGTGCCCCACAAGCCGTTCTCAACAAGTACGATATTGTTGAGGACAAAGAGCGGGTGTCGCTCTCGCTGAACACCGACATCACGAGCAAGAGCTATGCTTCTGCAACGGGCCAAAGGCTTTTTGTCCCCCTATGTCCCATCCGCAATGCATTCACTTCTCCCATCAACAACCAGGACCGGACCGAGGATCTCTATCTGGAGGATGGTTGTCTGGATGAGAGCATCATCCTAATAACCATACCCGAGAACTACGATATTGAAGCCATGCCAAAAGACCTCTCCATAGAGAAACCTTTTGGCACATTCTTCTTCCATATCTCACAACAAGAAAGCACCATTAAGGTCAAATACCGCTTATTACTGAAAAAAGGCAACTACGACAAGTTACTTTTGGCCGACCTCTCCGACTTCATCAAGCAAGTCGGCAATGCTTATAGACAGAAATTGGTGCTAAGAAAACAAATCTGACCTATTCTTCAAAACTATAGTGACGATGGGGATATCCTGTATCGAAGCAAGGGAGATTTTGCAGCACCTTCAAGTGGTATGATGCCCAAAGTCTCAATATCCAGAAACCCGATGGAAACCGAAGCTAATTTTGACAACGTCAGAGGTCATGTATGAACCGGTCGAAATCCTCTGGCGAGCCTTCTTCGCAGAAGATTTTCCGGTATAGTCTCGACCTGATGCTGGTGATGGCCTGTGCGCTCCTATCCACCAGCCTGGCCGTTTGGCTGGGCTTGAGCCCGAGTTTCGTGTTGACATGCGCAAGGGCATCGACAGCCTGTGCTCCGTGGTGCGCTCCGACATGGGCATGCACCCGCTAACGGGTGACGTTTTCCTGTTTTTCCCCCGCCACCGCAAAGTGGCCGCCAAACACGCCGCTGGAGAAATACAGGGACCTGCTTCCTGACAGGTGGAAACCGAGAAAAAGCCTATAGACCGACATCTATAGGCTTTTTCTTGAACCGTGCAATGCGTAATCGCGGAGACGCTTACGTTGCTCTAAATCGTTCACGTTTGGAAGACCTCAAGTGCGCATATTTTTACTCTCACTTTATCACGATTTTTTTGCCGTTAAAGATATAGATGCCAGAAGGCAGAGTGCCCGCATTTTCCATGTCGTCGGCGACTTTTATGCCGTAGATGTTGTAAATGGCTTGGTCAGACACGTTAGAACATGTTATTGGATTAGTGATATTGTTGGTAGCACTTAGGACGGGACGGACACTTCGACCATATTCGGGGCTGAAGCCCTTCAAGTCCGCGTAGCCCAAATCAAGGTACACGCCGTAGGTGTATTCCAGACCCACTGGATGCTGCGTTGACGACCAATAGTAGCCGCTGCAGGAATAGTAGCCTCTGCTGCTGTCATGGTAGAGGTCGCCAAGAAAACGGTAGCCCGCCCCAGGTAGTATTATCGTGCTTCCACTCGGGCCAGTGAAATGTCCACACCAGACACCGTTTATTGAAGTCCATGTATAGGTGCAATTGTTGACCAGTTCTATAATTTGATCGGAAGACGGCATCACCCAAGAGCCGCCCCATTTCATGTGGGCAACATCGTATTGTGTGCCAGCGATATCGGAGCCTATGTCATGACAAGATTCCTCTGTACCGTCACAATGGATATAAGTGTTCCAATCATATATTTCTTTCTCCTCTATCTCTCCCCAGGCATAATAGTCTCCGTAGCCTTTTGGCGTGTCTGCCCCCACGTTGCAGCAGGCCCATTTGGTCCCTGAGGGAAGTCCGAGATCAATGGCATGGGGATGGTTGTCATCGGGACAGGACAAGGTGATGTCATTCCCAGTGGCTTGCATTTCGAATTCTCCAACGAAAGATTCATTGCTATTCTCCACAGTTGCCGTATAACAACCTTTTGCATAGGTGGAGATGTCGATGTTGAGGCCGACAATACCAACTGTATTGATGGTTTTTTCATAGACAACCTCATTTGATTCGTTTGTAATACATACCACGTAGGTTTCAACGAGCGAGTCGAGGTGAATGCTCAACTGTTGTTGGTTGTATTCACCATATAGCGACTGCGTATCCGCTGATGCGACTCCCTTTGGCCTTTCTTCCCGTCCCGTACTCGGTGCTTTGGGCCGTGTCTTGACGGTATGGGTGAAGTCGAAACGGCGCTTGTTGGCATTCATCTCCACTGGTGTAGCACCATCCTCATAGTCGTCGTTGAAGTAGATGACTTCGTCATCAACGGTACATGACATGAGGAATCTTAAAGGGTCAACATACCCAGAATAGACGTTTACTGTCGGGCCATCAATACTTCCCACACCTTCCAGCCAAGATGGACTGTAGATGGGGCCTTCTTCCGACAAAAACCGAACATCTCTATAAACACCCTTAAAGCCTTTTAATCCTCCTGTCTGCCTTAGCCCTATCCTATAATATTCCTGATTGATCACTAGGGTGTCATTGGCATCAACGGAGAAGTCGTACATCAGCACAAATTGCTTGCTTGTCGTGTCGTAAGTGTACACTTTCCTGTCCTCTTCATACCATGCTCCAACGTAACTCAATGATGAATGTTGTGAATCATCATCGTTGTAATACTGCTGGCACATCATCTGCTTGCAGGTTTTCCCGTCGATGATGGTGTCACCGTCGAAATAGAAGTACTCGACATGCCGCACAGGGTTGCCTGAGCCGTAGATTCCAGTCTTCCATACTTTGCCATCTTTTACCATCATACAGTAATCATCCATAGCCGGCAGTGCTACTATTTCCTTAAAGTTTTTCCATTGCTCCGCATTGCGATAAGTATCTATAGAACCAGCAGGCACATGCAACGAGGCTTGGTAACAGGAATAATTAAAAGTGTTGTTGCCAGTTTTAGGAACTTGTTCTGCATAGCAGTACACCTCTTTAAAGCCGGCACTAAGGAACGCACCTTCACCGATAGTTGTCACACTATTGGGAATGACGACGATGGCAAGATTGTAGCATTGGTTGAACGCTACATCTCCTATACTCGTCACGCCATTTGGAATAACGATCTGTGTCAAGTTTGTACAGTTGGAGAACGCACTAGCTCCTATGCTCGTCACGCCCTTGGGAATTATGATTTCTGTTAATCCGACACAACCCCCAAAAGCACATTCTCCGATGCTTGTCACACTATTTGGAATGATTGTATTCTTGCATCCAAGCAACAGTTTATTGCTTGCTGTTTCAATAATGGCGTTACAGTCGTTACGAGAGTCATACCTTGTGTTCCCACTTTCCACTTGAATCTCGGTCAAGCCAGAGCAATTATTGAACACACGAGAACCAATGCTTGTCACGCTGTTGGGGATGGTGATGGAGGTCAGACCTGTGCAAGAGAAGAAAGCATAATCACCGATATATCCCACATTGTCGGACAAACTGACAGAGGTCAGGCCTTTACAACTTGCGAACGCATATAGTCCTATGATCGTCACGCTGTTGGGAATGCTGATGGATGTCAACTCAGTGCAACCACAGAATGCATAAGATCCAATACTCATCACACTGTTTGGAATACTGATGGAAGTCAATGGGCAACTATAGAACGCATAATCTCCTATTGTCGTCACGCTGTTGGGAATCATCGTATTCTGGCATCCCTGCATGAGGGAGTTGCCTGCCGTTAAAATAATCGCATTGCAATTATCACGAGAGTCATACACCCTATTCCCACTTTCAACTTGAATGGAAAGCAGGCCTATGCAACCAAAGAACGCATCCTTTCCAATGTAAGTCACCGTTTTGGGTATGTTGATGGAACTTAGGCCATAGCAACAATAGAACGCTCCTTCTCCAATGTTTGTCAAATTGATGGGAATATTGATGGAAGTCATTTTGGTACATCCTGAGAACACATATTTTCCAAGACTTGTCACATCCTCTCCCAAGACATACTCTTCTACTTGAGAGCCAAAAAAATTAGCCAAGGAATAGGATTGATGATATTCTTTTGATAATATCGCACTGCTGTAAATCTCGACTTTCTTTATTTCAGCGCATCCCTCGAATGTCCATTGGTCTATGCTTGTCACACCAGAAGGAATGGTGATGGATGCAAGATGATAACAGTTATAGAAAGCAAGTTCTCCAATACTCGTCAGATTGTCGGACATGTTGATGGAAGTAAGTTCATTGCAATAAAAAAATGCTTGTTTTCCAATGCTTGTCACGTTGTCTGTCATATAGACAGAGGTCAGATTGGTGCAGTAACAAAATGCACCATCTCCAATACTCGTCACATTCTCTCCCAAGACATACTCTTTTACCTGAGTGCCAAAAATATCTTTGATTGAAATCATATTTTCATACTTATATCTTTCTGACACGATGGCATTGTTGTTCAGTTCTACCTTTGCCAGACTGCTACAACTTTCAAAGGCATTATTTCCTAAATCTGTCACACTATTGGGAATATTGATGGAGGTCAGGCCGGTGCATCCGGAGAAGGCTGAGTTCCCTATGCTTGTTACGCTATTGGGAATATTGATGGAGGTCAGGCCGGTGCATCCGGAGAAGGCAGAGTTTTCTATGCTTGTCACGCCATCTGGAATCGCTGAATTCATACATCCGTAAAGCAGTTTGTTGCTTGCCGTTTCAATGATGGCATTACAGTTCTCACGGGTGTCATACACGGCATTCCCTTTCTCTATTACAATGGAAGCCAGACTGGTACATTCGGAGAAGATATTGCTGCCGATACTCTTGACAGTGGCAGGGATACTGACAGAAGTCAAATCAGTGCTTCTTGCAAACGCCTGATTGGCGATACTTGTCACGCTGTAATCTACGTTATTATACGTCACCGATGACGGTATGATAACATCTCCCGTATATCTAAAACGGGAATACACGACTTCTGCTGTTTTGTCAGCGGAATTCAACTTGTAGTATATGTCGCCAATCTTCACGGAACTCTGTGCACTCGCCATCATGGGCAAGAGCATCATTACAAAAAGTAGAATTTGCTTTTTCATATTGTTTTTGCTTTTGGTTGTTATTTGCTATTGATTACCTGTTCCAGCGTGATGTCTGGATTGCTTTCTCCAAACACGTCCTTCTTCAACTTGAGTTTACGATGCTGGACGGCTGAGATGGTGATACAGTAGATGTTGCCAATGGTGCGGTTGCTGATACCGAGTCGGGTAAGGATGCATAGGCGTATGTCATCTTCCTGCATGTCAGGGTATTGCTCACGGATATGGGCAAAACGGTCATTGTCGATGGCGTTGAGTGTGCGTTCTATCTCTTTCCATTCATGTGTTTTGAGGGTGATGAGCGAATCGCCTTTATGGTTCAGTTTGTTCAGTTTCTTCATCACCTCCGAACGTTCGAGGATGAAGTTCTGCAGGAATGCCACCACTTCGTTAGCTTGGTGCAGTTGGGTCTTCTGATGTTCTGCCTCCTGCTGGAGTCGATGCTTCTCTTGTTCCTGCCTTAACAGTTCGTTTTCCAATTTCGATTGCTCGTATTCTCGCTGACGATGAAGCATGCGGATGCGATAACGGAGAGCCAGAACAACCGCTATGATGATGATTACTGCTGCAATGATGACAATCAGGAGGGTACGAGCATATAACTGGTTGCGGTATTCAAGTTGCTGATTCGCCTTTTCCTGTCTCAGTGTCTCCTGGTAGTAGACATCCTTCTGTTCAAGTGCCTTGTAATAGAAGTCTTCTATTTGCTCGAAGGCTTCCTCAATATCGTCTTCTACCTGTTTGGCATTCATCCGTCGAAGTGCAATCTTGGCAAGGCTGCTCTGGACGATGTATGCCATATGGACATCTTCTCCGGGGTCAATTTGTCGATAGACCGTTTCTGCCGAATCGAGCATGTTGAGGCTGAGATAGCTGCGAGCGAGAACCTGTAGCGTACCAGGACGCAGGTTGTCTGTTGCCATGGATTCCGCATGACGGGCATAGTCGAGAGACAGACGATAGTCTTCCTTTGCCCATGCTATATTTGCAAGACTGGTGAGCGTCTGGCACATCAGGTCGGTCATCTGGTTTTTCTCAGCTATGGCGTATGCTTTGTTGATGAACCCGAGTGCTTCATCGAAGGTTCCCTCTTTAATGAAAGCCACTTGTGCTGCGTATGTACCAGCATAGTCCATCAGGATGACATGGTTTCGCTCATCGTCAGGATGCTGCTCGTAGATGGTCAGGGCTTTCATCATCAGCTGCAATGCCTCCTCAGGATTGCTCTGCGACAATGTTTCCGCCAACCGCTGGTATGCGATATAACAGGTGTGCCAATCCTCAGACGCTTCTGCCAGATGGATGGTTTTCCGAAGCAAGGTCTCACCCAAGCGGATGCTGTCGTTGGCCAAGGCTGTCTCTGCCTCCTCCAGACAACTTTTTGCTGTCTGCGTATCGGCCCCCTTCTGTGACTGACAACAAGCAATCATCAGAATGCCTATAATGAATATGTATATAGACTTCGTATGCATAATCATAGATTCTCGGTTGCAAAGTTACATTGTTTTTTTGATAGTTGTATCAGTTTCCTATGGAAAATAAGCAAACAAGGATAAACTGTAAATTTCTAAAAACCAAAGCATTATAAAAAATAGAGCGTCATAGCCTATGGAAAACTACCCTTCGTCAGGTGTGTTAGGCTATCATAGTCACCGATACTTCTGAGAAATAATAATACAATGTACAATAAAAGTAGTAAATTTATATATCAAGAACCCACGGCTGCGAGGATGATAATGACGACGGTGATGTGAATCATGGGGACGGAGTCTTTGATTCGTTTTGATTATGTATGAATCACTTTTATAATTTTGAAGTTAATTTTCTTATAATTTTGAGCGCAGCGACCCGTCAAATCTCTCACCCTTTACCTCTCACCACTGATTAGTTATTGAGTTAAATAAAGACAACATCAACAACATAGGACAACTTTTTCAATTCACAATTCACAATTAACAATTAACTCCAAATTCCAAACTGAATAAACTGGTCGCTTCGCTCAAAATTATAGAAAAATTGTCAGGAAAATTATAGGAAACAGCACCCCAGCGGCAGTGCAAACTTCGTAGGGAATTAGCTTGTCTAATTCCGCACAGCAAAATGACCGTGAGCAGAGGCCCCGTCTTTATATAACGAACACGAATTAACCGAATCACACGAATCTCAAAGGCTCTTTCAAATAGTCGCAAGCGACTGAACGAATTACACGAATATCCTACCACAAGGCAAATCGTCTCATAACAAAATGGCGCAGTCCAAACCCCGAAGGGGTGGCGAACCACAGGACAACTTTTTCAATTCACAATTCACAATTAACAATTAACTCCAAATTCCAAACTAAATCACGGGGACGGAGTTTTTAATCTGTTTTGAGCCGCTTTGATTATACATGAATCACTTTTATAATTTTGAAGATAATTTTCTTATAATTTTGAGCGCAGCGACCCGTCAAATCTCTCACCCTTTACCTCTCACCACTGATTAGTTATTGAGTTAAATAAAGACAACATCAACAACATAGGACAACTTTTTCAATTCACAATTCACAATTAACTCCAAACTCCAAACTGAATAAACTGGTCGCTTCGCTCAAAATTATAGAAAAATTGTCAGGAAAATTGCAGGAAACAGCACCTCAGCGGCAGTGCAAACTTCGTAGGGAATTAGCTCGTCTAATTCCGCACAGCATAATGGCCGTGAGCAGAGACTCCTGGCTTTATATAACGAACACGAATTTACCGAATCACACGAATCCCAAAGGCACTTTCAAATAGTCGCAAGCGACAGAACGAATTACATTTCAGTTTGGAGTTTGGAGTTGCTCAACCCCGAAGGGGGTGACAGACGTTCTCAAAATATGCTCTGTCACCCTTTCAGGGTTTGGGGCTTGTTGCGTTGCCAAAAGTGCAGGGGTTCCGTGCTTCCCACTCCACCGCCTGCCTGTGGTCTGGTCAGCCTTTCAGGCTTTTAAGAAAGAATCACCTCGTCTAATTCCGCGCGAGAAATGATTTTGCCACTGGGATGGGCATTTTTCTCCATTTGCAGGCCTATATTCGCGGTGCTGCAAATATAATCGTTTTTTCAGTTTTATCGTTTTTTGCGGCAAAGATAATTTGAAATCATCATTTTTTTGGGAAAAAGCCAACATGAATATAGTGATTTCTCTCAGTGGCAAGAGAAAAAGCGACAATCAGATTCTAAAAATGACATAATACTTGCATCAGGATGACAGTATTTTTGCAGTGGAAAAAGAAAACGTCATGAGAATCACCATCAACACCTCGAAGATAAAGGCAAACAGCGTAGGGAATATTCCCCAACTGTTCTCCCAGTTTGTCGACAAGCGGGAGGGGCTTATATGGGTCTATCTCCTCTCCATCGCCAACAACGACGGCATGGTGCCCACAAGCATCTATACGATATCGAAGGAACTGAGAATCCACAGGCAAACCGTGACGCGCATCATCAAGCATCTCTCAATTTCCGGATGGCTGTCGATAGAGGAAAGTGCCGACATCAACCCCGAAAAGGCGACTGAGCGACACCAGGCCGTCACACCCTGTGTGACGAGTGATGTGACGAGTAGTGTGACGAGTGATGTGACGTTTTTCAGCATAGAAGAATCCCTCACAACCACCTGTAAGTCAAGCAGATGCCAATCATTCGAACAGGAAGGTGTGACGAATGGTGTGACGCTGCATGTGACGGAAAAAGAAAAGAAAGAAAAAAATCCCCCTGCACCCCCTAAAAAAGAAAAAAAAGAAAAAACAACACCCACCAACGCACAAGCACGCGAGAAAAACCAGACCGAAAAACTCGAACAGCGCCGACAACAGTTCCTGGCATCACTCACGCCCTACAACGAGCGTTATGGGCAGGAGATGGTGACACAATTCGGCGACTACTGGACCGAGCCCAACCACACCCACACGAAAATGCGCTTCGAACTACAACGCACATGGAGTACGCCCCTGCGACTCGCCACATGGGCAAGAAACGACAAACGATTCACCAAAAGCCACAATAATTATGAAAAAACTACACGCCCAACTGCAGCAGAACTTATCGCTAATGCTCAGCGCACAGCCATCGAAGAGACCAATCGCTTTATCTACGAATCAGAAATCAGACGGGGAGGCATTCCTCCGCATCTTCCCTTCTGAACAAGATGTGCTCGTCTACTTCTCACCGGCGAAATGGAAAGCAGCCATCGCCAATGTTCACAAATGCACCCTATACTCATACATGACACTCAATCTGCTTGACCGCACCTACTCGGAAGGACTGGCCGACCGACTGGTGGAAAACAACATCCGTGGACTCTACTCCCTGGCAAGACCTACCGAACCCATCAACGACATGGCCGTGAGGCAAGCCGCAGGACTCTTCGTGGGCAAGTTCGGGGCCGAACTTTCCGCCTTCGGAACACTGCTCTATTTCGCAGAGTATCTCACCGACCATAAAAACTCCTATGGTCAGTTCGACCTGATAGACGTGCTCCGGCAATGCTCCAAGTCGTTTCTACCACAATGGAGACGCCGGCTGGGACAACAGAAGCAGGAGGCAACCCGCGAGGATGACGGCTGCAAGGAAACGGGAAAGGCTGCCCTCTACACCTACCTGCGACGTGAATACGTAGCCAAGGGTATCGACCTACGCACGTCGACACTCGTGCGCCTCCTCTCACTCTCGGAAGAAGAACTGAAATTCATCGAAAGCGGCGAGCCACTGCCACTGTAGAGGATTATTCAGATTAGTCCCGTTTCTGTGCAGCGTGTCGCTATGATAACTGTGTCGGCCAGTAATGGGAACATGCTGCCTTTAGGAATGAAACACCGAAGAGGTGACAGAGATGGTGAACATCTGTCACCCCTTCGGGCACTTTGGGGTCGGTACTTGATGTTTTTGGGGGGAATTAATTGCGAATGATGAATCGACGATTCATTTCGAGAAGACCTTACCGTCGTCGGTGATTGTCAGTTGATTGTTTTCGATGTCACTTTCTGTGAGCGACCGGATTTCCTTGGCGGCCAGGTTTTGTGGGTCGGGCAATGGTCCTGTTCCCTTTTGCTGGATAAACGAGTGAATCTGTGCGTCGATGAAACGACCATCACGGCCAACCCGCTCTACGAGCAAGGGAGCGTATCCCTTGATACCCGCCAGTCCCATACTGTAGGGAGTACAGAAATTGCCCAGGCTATAGGCGATAAGGCGGTCTTTATACAGTTCCATGCATCTCACCACGTGAGGTCCATGCCCGAACACCACGTCGGCTCCCAAGTCCACGCAGTAATGAGCCATCTTCCGCAGTGAACCTCTGCTGGCATTGAGATAGAACTCCTCGCCCTGTGGCAGATGGCGATACTCGGTACCCTCGGCTCCTCCATGGAACGTCACGACAAGGATATCACACTTAGGCCGCAATGCTTTCAACACCCTTTCCACATTGGCGAGGTCGATATGCTGCACTGAATACCAGTTGTGGCCGAAAGCACAGACGCCGAACTTGATGCCCGAGCGCTCGATAATGGCATATTCGGGATGCCCCTTGATGCCTGAGTATGCTATGCCATGCTCATCGAGCACAGCCTCGGTCTGGCGCTGCCCCTCCTCCCGGAAATCGTAGGTGTGATTATTTGCGATACACATGAAGTCGTATCCTGCCTCTGTCAGTCTGGGCGCATAGCGTGCCGGGAAACGGAAAGAGTAGAAATGAGTGTCGGGATTGTTGGGTGGCACGTCGTCAGAACAAAAAACGCCCTCAAGATTGCCTACAGCAAGGGTAGCCGCGCTTGTGATGGGGGCAGTGTGCTGGAGCAGATGCTTTCCGTCGTTGGCAGCAAGTTGGGTGGTGGGCCAGTCGGTGCCAAACATGAGGTCGCCACTCATGGCGATGGTGATGGTGTCGATTGGTGCGGTTGCCGTGGCGGAATCCACCGGCTCAGCCTTTTTACTGGCGCTTCCCTCCTGAGCATTTGCCCCACATGCAGCCAGCAGGAGCAGCGACATGGCCACGACCAAGATATTTTTGGGATATTTCATAAACAATAACAGATAAAATAGCGCGCCACAAATGCAGCGCGCTAATTTCGGAGTTAATATCGGTTGTTATTCTTCGTCTTTCTTGTTCTCAGCATCGATAGCCCTGATTTTGTCCTTGACAAGGTTCAGTTCGTCTTTCAGTTTCTGCACCTTGCGGTTCATCTCGTCGATCAGGCTGCTACCCTTCTTGCTCGACACGTTTAGGAATCCGATATTGTTCTCGTAGGTCTGGATTTCCTGCTTCAGACTGTCGTGACGGCGCATGAGTCGTGTGCGCTCGTTGTCGAGAGCATTTGCCCCGCGCTCAGCCACATTGCGCAGATTGTTTTTGAAGTTGTCGAGACGGTGACGTGTCACCGAGATATTCAACTCATGATAGAGTGTATCGAGAACATCGTGATATTCCTTGAACAGCTTGTCCTTCTCACGATAAGGCACATGTCCGATGGTGCTGTATTCATCTACCAGGCCCTGCACGGTCTCCTGCAGGTCGTCGTCGTCGCTTTCAATAAGCGCCTTCAGTTTGGCTACAATCTCACGCTTCTTGGCCAGATTCTCGCGCTCCTCATTGCGGGTTCCGGAAGTGGCTGCGTTGCGTGCCTCGAAGAATTTATTGCAAGCGCCCAGGAAGTCGTTCCACAGTTGGTCGCCCAATTTCTTGGGTACCATTCCGATGGTCTTCCATTCCTTCTGAAGGGCGGTGAGTTTCTCGGCAGTGGCTTTCCAGTCGGTGCTGTCTTGCAAAGCCTTGGCCTGCTCGACCAGTGTGCGCTTCTTGGCGGCGTTTTCTGCAAAGCGGCTCTTCATCTCCTTGAAGAACTGTGTCTTGCGACCAAAGAAATCATCACATGCAGCACGGAAACGCTCGAAGATTTTCACATTCATCTTCTGAGGAGCGAAACCGATGGTTTTCCATTCCTGTTGCACAGCGATAATCTCACGAGTGTGACGGTCCCAGTCGGCAGCCGTTTTGTTCTCCTCCTTGGCGATGGCTTCCACCTTCTCGCAGAGAGCGGTCTTGCGCACCAGGTTGTCCTCCTCCTTGGAGCGAAGGTCTTCGAAATGCTGCTGGTGGCGCTTGTTGACCACAGTGGATGCAGCCTTGAAGCGGCCCCAGATTTCCTCGCGCAGGTCCTTGGAAACGGGTCCTGCCTCACGATATTGCTGATGCAGTTCCTGTAACTGATGGAAGGCACTGATTACATCGGGCTCGTCGGCCAGTTTCTCGGCAGCCTCGCACAACTTGGTTTTGATTTCCAGGTTCTTACGGAAGTCGTATTCACGGGCCTCGCTGTTGAGTTTCAGCAAGTCGTAGAATTTCTCCACGTAGAGTTGGTAGTTGCGCCAGAGTTCATTTGCCTTGTCGGCCGGTACGGCCTTGATTTCCTTCCACTCTTGCTGCAGTTTCTTGAATTCCTGATAGCAACGGTTGGCGTTGTCGGGTGATGTCACCATGCCCTTCACCTTCTCGATAATATCGAGTTTACGCTTGAGGTTCTCGGCTTTCTCGTTTTCCAGTTCCTGGAACTGCTGAGCCCTTCTTTCCCTGATCAGGCTCATCTCTGCCTTGAATTTCTCCTCATCCTCATCGGGAGTGAACTGATATTCCTCGGGATTTCCTCCACCCTCAATAAATTCTTTGTGAGCAGCATCACGCTCTGCTTTCAGCAATTTATAGAAGGTGGTTTTCAGGGTATCCACTTCGTCCTTATTGGGAATGGCATCACCATGTGCCAACTCAGTGACTCTCTCAAGAATCTCCTTCTTTGTCTTATAGACTTTTTTGGGTGCGGGTTCCTCAGCCACAGGCTCGGGTGCGGGTTCCTCAGCCACAGGCTCAGGAGCGGGTTGCTCGGCCACTGGCTCAGGAGCAGGCTCCTCGGCTACTGGTTCGGGTGCTGGTTCCTCAGCCGCTGGCTCGGGGGCCGGTTCCTCGGCCACAGGCTCGGGAGCTGGTTGCTCAGCCACAGGCTCGGGAGCGACAGCCTCCTGCAGAGGTGTCTCTTCGGTGGTTTCCACTTTGTCTACTTCCACTACGGCAGGTTGCTCAACTGGTGCACTGGAAGAATCCACTACATTATTCTCTTCTACGGGGGTGCCCTGTGTGAGGGCTTGTTCTTGAGAGTCCATCATGTCACATTAGGTTAATGATTCGTTTGTTCACACTATCAAAATGCAAACTTAAATAAAATTCTTGAAAAAACCTAATTTTTTCTTAACTTTTTGCAAATTTCTTTTCAAATCAGCCGTTTATGTCGGAAAATCCACCAAATCAAGCCTGATACGGCCACGGAAATAAAGAGTGCAATCACAAATCCCAACGGGTTTTTCTCCATACCATTGATAAGGTTCATACCAAAAAGACTTGCTATCAATGTGGGGAACATCATAAGAATGGACACAGACGTAAGTGTACGCATCACGTTGTTCATGTTGTTGTTGATGATGCTTGAATAGGTGTCCATTGTCGATTCCAGAATGTCGGAGTAGATGTTGGTTGTCTCACGTGCCTGGCTCATCTCGATATTGACGTCCTCGATCAAGTCGGCGTCCAACTCATCGACTTGCAGTTTGAACTTCAGCTTGGCCAGCAAGTTCTCGTTGCCACGGATAGAAGTGGCAAAATACGTGAGCGAATCCTGCAGGCGACTCAGTCCGATGAGCGACTCATTGTTGATTTCATGATCCAGGTTGCGCTTTGCCTTGTCAATAAGATTGCTGATTTGCTTCAAGCGTTTCAGATACCATACTGAAGAGGAAAGGAACAGTCGGAAAATCATATCCACATAGTCGGTGAACCCCGACCCTCGTTTCTGCTGGTAACTTACGAAATCAATCATCATGTTGGTCTCGTGGAAACATACCGTGATAGTGACATCGCGCTTGTGTATAATACCCAGAGGCACTGTGGTGTAGGGTGTGCGCGACTTGATTTCCTTGACGTATGGGATACGCAGAATGATGAGCATCCATCCGTCGTCGTATTCGTAACGGGCACGCTCGTCGGTATCGCTGATATCACTAATGAAATAATCGGGTATGCTGAACTTCTCCTCCATCTCTCTCTGCTCCTCATCAGTAGGGCATGTGAGTTGGATCCAGCAATTGGGCTGCCATTCCGGTATGGCGGTAAGCCCATTGGTTGTGTTCCAATATGTCTTCATACTACTAATCCTTTAAAAAAACTAATGTGGCAAGGGGATTAGCAGCCTTGCCATTCCCCCCGCTTAGTAAGTGTAACTATCCGCCGGGTAATCGTCCATAATTTGATGATAAAATTGGTTTACGTCGGCAAAGGTAAGAAAAAATAATGAAACATGAAAAAGAATGAGGAGAAATAATCAGAATAATCGGAATAATCAGAATACTCAGAATTCTCAGAAAGCAAAAATATTCAGGAGGGTGTGTCAAAATGGAGATTTGCATTACCGATATTTTCAATTTGTAATCATTATGTCGGCCTGAAAGGCCAACAAGAACATAGCCCAGGGCAACGCCCTGGGTTTTTATGTATGGAACAATTGTCGCCCTGAAAGGGCAAAAGCGTTAATAGTCAATGCTTTTGCCCTTTCAGGGCGACATGAATACTCTGCCTTATACCTAGGGCGATTGCCCTAGGCTGACAGCTGCTGGCCTTTCAGGCCGTTCTTCTTCCTTACAATCTGTAAGTTTTGTTCTCAAGTCATTCCATTTTGACACGCCCCTGAAACGATCAATCTCAGCAATGCCGGCAGAGATTATTTTTGTGGAATATCCTCGAGTGTGGTTTTGAGCAAATTCCAGAAAGGCTCGATGGTGGGAATGAGGCAGCGCTCACTGGTGGTGTGGGGCGACTTCATAGTCGGCCCCATCGATACCACGTCGAGATGCGGATATTTGCCCAGGATGACCGAGCACTCCAGTCCGGCGTGGTCTACCTGCACGATACCCTCCTGTCCGAACAACTTGCGGTATTCGCTCATCAGCAGGTTGAGAATCTCGCTATCGGGGTTGGGGTCCCATCCTCCGTAACTGCCACTCATTTCCACTTTCATACCAGCCATGTTGAAGCAACTCTCCAGCATCGTGGCCACATAGTCTTTCATATCCTCGCGCGACGAGCGTGCCAGAATCTTTAGAACAGCCTTACCGGCCTCGATATCGATAATGGCCAGGTTGCTCGAAGTCTCCACCACATCGGGATAAGCGGGAATCATTCTGATTACGCCATCATGGCAAGCATAGATAGCATTGACCAGGTTGTCCTGAATCTCGGTGGGCACCTGTGTCTCGGGGGTTTCCACCTCCTCGCAGAAGAACTCTATGCCACTCTCAATATTCTTGTATTCGTCGGTGAAATCCGCTTTCCAGTCCTCCACCAGTTCCTTCAGCGCTTCCATGTTCTCACGCGGCAGGGTGAGCACCACCTCGGCCTTGAAAGGAATGGCATTTCTCATATTTCCACCATGCCATGAGGCCAGGCATGCATCACACTCCTCGATGGCCTCGCGCACGAAGCGCACCATCAATTTGTTGGCATTGGCGCGCCCCTCGTGTATTTCCAGACCGCTGTGGCCGCCACGGAGACCTTTGAGTGTGACGCGCACGGCAGCGTCGTCGGCGCATGTTTCAGCGTCTTTGTATTCCAATGTGGCGGTCACGTCGATGCCACCAGCACTTCCAATCACGAATTTGCCCCAGGTTTCAGAGTCGAGGTTGAGCAGGATGTCGCCATTCAACTCTCCCTTTGGGAGGTCGTTGGCTCCGAACATACCTGTCTCCTCGTCGGCGGTAATCAGAGCCTCCACCGGACCATGCTTCAGGTCTTTGTTCTCCATGATGGCCATGATGGCGGCCACACCCATGCCATTGTCGGCACCCAGCGTAGTGCCACGGGCTTTCACCCAGTCGCCATCCACGTAGGCATTGATGGGGTCGGTGGTGAAATCATGTGTGCTCTCGGGCGATTTCTGGGGCACCATGTCCATGTGAGCCTGAAGGATAACCCCCTTTCGGTCTTCCATTCCCTTGGAAGGAGCCTTACGCATGACGATATTGCCGGCGGGGTCCTTGAAAGCCTCCACACCAGCCTCCTTTGCAAAGTCGAGCAAGAACTGCTGTATTTTGTCCAGATGTCCTGAAGGGCGTGGTACTTGTGTGAGTGCATGGAAATTTTTCCAGATGCAAACGGGGTTTAGGTTTTTAATTTCTTCCATGTTTTGGATTTTTTAAGTTATTAAGTATATGATTGATAGGATTTACTGATTTAAGCGCTTGGTCAGTGAGAGAGCAATCCATCCATAAACACCAAGCAGCACAACGAGCATGGTCTGCACGGTGTGGACGATAAGCACAAAGAAGAGAGCATCGTTGCTTTGCACCCCGTAGAGAATCAGCATCGTTTTCACGGAGAAATGCCATGGTCCGGCTCCATTGGGAGTGGGCACAATGACAGCAATGCTGCCCACCACGAATGACACGAGAGCGCAGCCGAGGCTGAGTCCGGCGGTGGCTTCGAAGCAGAAAAAAGTGAGATAATAATGCAGGAAGTAACTTCCCCAGATTCCAACGGTGAAAAATATGTACAGAGGAATGTTTTTGACGTTTTTCAGAGAGGCCACCCCTTGCCATAGGTTGCCAAATGTAGCCTTCACCTTATTATATATACTCATTTTCCTCACCAGCAGAAAAATCAGGAGGAACGCCGCAACAAGGCAAATCAACGTCACGAAGTAGCCCATCTTGGTAAACTGACCGAAGAACGTGTCGAAGCGTGTGCCTGTGGTAATGAAAAAGTCGTTGAATATGGAAAACTGTAAAAACAATGTGACAAACGTGATGAGCAGCATGAAGACAGCATCGACAGCCCTCTCTGTGACCACGGTGCCCAATGCCTTGGCGAAGTGCACGCCATCATATCGTCGGAGCACCCCACAGCGCGCAAACTCTCCCACACGCGGGATGACAAGACTGGCGGCATAGGAGATAAAAATAGCATGGACGGAGGTGGAATGCCGGGCATGCTCACCAATAGGCGACAATGCCTGCCTCCATCGTAACCCTCTGAAAACCTGTGCACTGATACCAAACGGGAACGACAGCAACATCCACCACCAATTGGTGTGATGGAGCATCACATCGCCAATCTGGCTAAAGTCGAAGTTCCGGTACATCCAATAGAGAATTGCTCCACCCAGGAAGATAGGCAGAACTATTTTCGGTATTCGACTTGCGACTTTTGCTGATTCCATAAATGCAAAGTTACAACTTATTCTTGTAACAGCAAAACGGATAAAACTTTTTTCAAAAATTATTTTGCCAATTGTCTAATTTATTGTAACTTTGCAGCCGCTTAACAGAATACAGTTGAATGAAGAATGACAAAATGACCAATAAGTATCGCGTGAATGAGCAAATTCGCGTGAGAGAAGTGAGGGTAGTAGGTGATGGTGGCAGTACCGTCATGCCTACTCGCCAGGCCCTTGATATGGCGAGACAGCAGGGTGTAGACCTGGTGGAAATCTCGCCCAACGCCCAGCCCCCCGTTTGTCGCTTCATCGACTATTCCAAATTCCTCTACCAGCAGAAAAAGCGCGCCAAGGAAATGAAAGCCAAGCAGGTGAAGGTGGAGGTGAAAGAAATACGATTCGGTCCACAAACGGGCGAGAACGACTACAACTTCAAGTTGAAGCACGCCAAAGAATTCCTGCTCGACGGCAACAAGGTGCGCGCCTACGTGTTTTTCCGTGGCCGTTCCATCCTCTTCAAGGAGCAGGGCGAGGTGCTTTTGCTTAGGTTTGCCAACGATTTGGAGGAGTTTGGAAAAGTGGAGCAACTGCCACAACTTGAAGGCAAGAAGATGGCCATCATCATGGCACCCAAGAAAGCCGGCCAAGTGAAGAAGAGCCAGCAGAAGATGGACCGTGAGCGCCGCGAGGCCGAGGCCAAGGAGGCTGCCAAGCAGGCCAAGGAAGAAGAGTCGACCGAGATGCCCGCCAACGGTGGACTGCTGGCCAATGCGAAGATCAGCGAAGAGGCCCTTCGCAAACTCAAGGAGAATCAATAGGGACAACATATATAAGAAGGAGGTGCGTAACGCCGGGTATATGCGTTGCCACCCATAATAAACAACTAATTAAATTACAAAAAAATGCCAAAAGTAAAGACAAACTCCGGTGCGAAGAAGAGATTCCGTTTCACCGGAACCGGTAAGATCAAGAGACATCATGCTTACCACAGCCACATTCTAACCAAAAAGACAAAGAAGCAAAAACGTAATCTGGTACATCAGACTATCGTTGATCGTTCAAACTTAAAGCAGGTCCGCGATTTGCTCTGTCTCCGTTAATCTCAATGTCAAACAATTTAAAGGAAGAAAATTATGCCAAGATCAGTTAATCACGTTGCTTCGAGAGCAAGGAGAAAGAGAATACTTAAATTGACACGCGGCTACTTTGGAGCCCGCAAGAACGTTTGGACCGTTGCCAAGAACACTTGGGAGAAAGGTCTCACCTACGCATATCGCGACCGTCGTAACAAGAAGCGTGCCTTCCGCTCACTGTGGATTCAGCGTATCAATGCCGCCGCCCGTCTTGAGGGCCTGAGCTATTCACAGCTGATGGGTGCTCTTCACAAGGCTGGCATTGAAATCAACCGCAAAGTGCTCGCCGACCTCGCCATTCACAATCCCGAGGCATTCAAGGCCATTGTGGACAAGGTGAAGTAATTTGTGCTTAAAGACAAATAAGTATAAGGTTTGTGGAAACAAGAGAGACCGGTACAGATGTATCGGTCTCTTTTGTTTCCATTTTATTTTCCGCTGCCTTCCCATTGCCGTCGTTCTTCCAATCCCTCATTTTGTAATTCCCATAATTAAAAAACAGGGGCTTGTCAGGCAAATTTTTCGAATATTAACAACAAACAAGTTGTTTTTTTAAACTTATTTATGGTTTATCTCTTATTTTTTTTATCTTTGCAGTGTAAAGGCCAAGAAACAGGAAAGAGCAACCTGTTCGTGCTGACAAGAAAAAAGAGATGCCATTTGCTTCCCGACCCTATCAACACCACAACAATCAAGGGGGATGTTGGGAGCAGACAGCATAAATTATAGAGTGTGGGCTGACGGATTCAAGTATCCCCAATGTGGTGTTGAGAAGGACTTGAAAGACGGCAGAACCACACTCTTTTCTTAAGCACGAATTCGATTGCAAAATTAAATATATCGAGGAAATACATATATAATAAATGTTGCAAATGTTATGAAATATCGTACTATAGGAATAGGCATGTACGCATTGTTTGCGACAGTATTCATCTTATTGCACTTGTGTGCTTGCACCCAAAGCAAACGACAGTTAGTGATAGGTGTCTCGCAGTGTTCGGAGGATATATGGCGTGAGAAACAAAATGCCGAGTTGCGGATGGCAGCCTATTTTCACGACAATGTGGAATTGCGCTTCGCCGCAGCATACGACAGCGACGAGCGACAAGTGCAGCAGATTGACAGTCTGATGAAGACTGGAATCGACCTTCTGATTGTAGCCCCCAACCAAGTTGCCACCATCTCACCCGCCATAGACCGCGCATACGACAAGAACATACCCGTCATCGTATTTGAGCGTAAGACCAATTCAAAGAAATACACAGCCTATATGGGTGCCGACAACTATGAGATGGGGCACATGATGGGAAAATATATAGCATCGCAAATGCACGGCACAGGCCGTGTGATAGAAATCATGGGGCTGAAAGGCTCCTCACCCGCCATCGAGCGCCACAAAGGTTTCATGGATGCCATGTCGGCCTACCCAGGCATCCAAGTGGCCGCCACTTTACAAGGCGACTGGACAGAGCAGAGCGCCTACAAAGCCGTGAGCGAATGCAAGGAAGACTTGCAAAATATAGATTACGTATTCGGTCAGAACGACCGAATGGCTATGGGTGCCCGCCGGGCATTTTCTGAATCGGACGGAGCACCATCTGCCACGAAATTCTGCGGCATCGACGGTTTGCCAGGTGAGAATGGCGGTATCCGGCTGGTGCGCGACTCCATACTCGACGCCACCTTCATCTATCCGACACATGGCGACCGCCTGCTGCAAATGGCTGTCGACATTCTTGAAGGCAGGCCCTGTGAGAAAGAGGTCTTTCTGATGTCGGCATTGGTGACGCGCGAGAACGCCAATGTGCTGTTGATGCAGAACGACGAGATTGTACGACAATCCGACTATCTTGACCGGCTGCATAACAAGGCCGACGATTACTTGCACCAACTCGACACCCAACGTATCATCAATCTGATGGTTATCATACTGGTTGTGCTGCTTCTGGCTGTCGCCGTGATTCTTTATCGATATCACTTGCAAAAGTTGCATATCCAGGAAGAGCGAGGCAAGATGGAACGTGAGCAACTTGACTTCTACACTCAGGCTGCCCACGAACTACGCACCCCCTTGACACTTATCGAAGGGCCATTAGACCAACTGGCCAACACTCCAATGATTCAGAACTCAAAAGGCGAAGCTGCCGAAATATTCGCCATTGTAAAGCGCAACACCAGTCAACTGACAGCCCTGGTCAATAAGATTCTGAACGTACAGGAGAAAGGCGAAATACCCGACGACCATCAAGCGGCACAAGAATCCTCATCCGAGCAGACATTGCAGCCATCGTCGCCCCCCTCCCCTACTTTCTCCGAGACGAAAACGCTGCTTATCGTGGACGACAATGCCGACATCCGCACCTATCTTCGCACCATCCTGAAAGACAAATATCAGTTGTTTGAGGCAGAGGACGGACAGAAAGGACTTGAGATAGCAAAAGAGCAAGTGCCCGACTTGATTATCTCCGACGTGATGATGCCAGTGATAAACGGCCTTGAATTCTGTCAGAAAATCAAGGACGACATGGTGACAAGCCATATCCCCGTCATTCTGCTGACAGCCCGCGCACTCAATCAACATCAAATCGAAGGATATGAAAGCGGTGCCGATGCCTATATCACCAAACCGTTCCAACCCGACTTGCTACTGGCTCGAATCAGCAACTTGCTGAGAAGCCGTCATCAGTTGCGGAACTTATGGAACAACGAGAGCAAAGGAGAAGCACCAGAGAATGACACCAAGAACGCAGAAGAACAAATTGAGGTGAAAGAGAATGCCTTTATCGTGCGCTTCAAGAATGTGCTTGAAGAACGGATGGGCGACAGCGACCTGAGCGTGGAAGACATCGCCTCGGAGATGCACCTCAGCCGCGTGCAACTATACAGGAAAGTGAAGGCCCTCACAGGCAATTCCCCTGTCGACCTCATGCGCAGGGCACGCTTGGCAAGAGCACAGAAACTTTTGTCGGAAACCGAACTTTCAGTCAGTGAGATTGCCTATCAAGTGGGTTTCACATCGCCCAGTTATTTCACGAAATGTTTCAAAGACGAGTTTGGAAAAGTGCCGGGAGAAAGCAGGTGATTTTCAACTTTTTAACCATTCTAACCCAAGGAATCACAATGTTTTAAGTGTCTTTAACACAATATTAATAAACGTTCGTCATCTATAAAAAATGTTTCATCGCAACATTTTTGCAAGGTGATGAACGTTTTCTTTTATATATATGGTAAAGAAGGGAGTACTTTTGTGAAAAATTCACGATTAACAGTACTAACCAAAAGAAAAAGCAAATGAAAGAACTGAAAAGATTCCTATTGAGCACTATGCTCATTCTTGCGAGTACCTTTATGTACGCGCAGACGGAGATTACAGGTTCGGTGGTGGATGAGACCGGCGAGGGCGTCATCGGAGCCACCATCAAGGAAAAAGGTACGTCGAACGGTGTGATTACCGACTTCGACGGTAACTTTAGCCTGAAGGTCGAGCCGGGCACGATACTCGTTATCACCTACATCGGCTACGACCCAGTGGAGATTGCTGCCAGCAATGGCATGCACGTTCAGTTGAAAGAGAATGCCTCGGAACTCGCCGAGGTTGTGGTGACAGGTTACCAGACCCAGCGTAAAGCCGACCTGACCGGTTCGGTTGCCGTGGTGAAAACCGACGAACTGAAGACTTCTTCCGACACCGACCCCATGCGCGCTCTGCAAGGTAAGGTGCCAGGTATGACCATCACCAGCAACGGCTCCCCCGTGGGTGCCGGTACCGTACGTATTCGTGGTGGTGGCTCGTTCAACTCGTCACAAGACCCATTGTTCATCATCGATGGTGTACCCACAACGACCAATCTGAACACACTTAACATGAACGATATCGAGTCGATGCAGGTGTTGAAGGACGCCGCCTCGGCTTCTATCTACGGATCACGCGCCGCCAATGGTGTGATTATCATCACCACACGAAACGGCAAGAAGGGCGACAAGGTGAAGGTGGACTTCTCTGCCAATCTCACTGCCCAGTTCTACAACAAGCAGACGATGATGAGTCTGGCCAACACCTCTGAGTATGCCACCGCCATGGCACAGGCTGCCATGAACGACGGACTTGACCCCGAGCAGTATGCCAACAACTACGGCTTGACACTCAACGCCTCAGCCGGCAAGGCCATCAGTGCTTATGACCCCTCCACGGGCCAGATGCGCCAGTTCACAGTCAACGGTCTCTACGACGGTTACATGAACGCGAAGAAGACCATGCGCTTCAGCGACACCGACTGGCTCGATGAAATCAGCCGCACAGGTTTCTCACAGAACTACGACCTGTCGATTTCGAATGCCAGCGACAAATCCTCTGCCCTGGTATCCTTCGGTTACAAGAAAAACAATGGTATTCTGAAATATACCGACTTTGAGAGTTTCTCAGGCCGTATCAACACCAGTTACAAGGTGAACAAGATAGTCACCATTGGTGAGAATGCCACCATCACCTACAGTGACCAGGTAGATTGCCAGCCATTGGAGAACGCCCTCAAGATGGCTCCTACATTGCCAGTCTTTGAAGAGGACGGAGAGACTTACTCAGGCCCCGTGGGCGGCATGAGCGACCGTCAGAACCCCCTGCGCGAACTCTACCACAACCGCGACAACCGCTTGAAGATGTGGCGCATCTTCGGCAATGCCTACGTCAACTTACAGCCCATCAAGGGTCTGACATTGCGCTCCAACTTCGGTCTTGACTACTGGTCGGAGTACATTCACAGCGTGACCTACACCTGGCACAGCGACGTGGTGAACAACAGCACACCATCGGCTACCCTCGGTGCAAAGAACTCCATCAAGTGGACCTGGTCGAACACCGCCAACTATAACTTCGCCATTGGCGCCGACCACTCGTTCATTCTGCTGGCCGGTATTGAGCTCCACAGGGATGTGGAAGACCGTTCATCGGCCTACGCACAGATGTACGCCCTTGAAAAGTACGACTACATGTATCCCGATGCCGCCACAGGCACACAGCGCGCCGGTGGTATCCGCGAGGGCTACAACCTGGTGTCCCTCTTCGGCAAGGTAGACTACAACTGGAAAGACCTGCTGCTTGCCTCGTTCACCATCCGTCGTGACGGTTCGAGCCGCTTCGGTGAGAACAACCGCTACGGTACGTTCCCCGCAGCCACACTGGGTTACCGTATCTCGCAACACCTCAACCAAAGATGGATCGACGACATGAAAGTGCGTGCATCATGGGGTGAGACAGGTAACCAGGCCATCTCCAACTACGCCCGTTACGGTCTCTACGCAGCCACCTACGGCGGCGGCCGCAATGAGTCGACTGCCTACGACCTCGCCTTGGCCGGCTCAGGTATATTCCCCTCAGGTTTCCGTGCCACTCAGTCGCAGAACAACAACCTGAAGTGGGAGACCACCGAGCAGTGGAACTGGGGTCTCGACTTCAACCTCTTCCGCAACAGCGTATATGGAAACTTCGATACCTATATAAAGAAAGTAAAGGACATGCTCATCAATCCCGCCTACCTTGGCTCAATGGGTGAGGGTGGTGCATCCTGGCTCAACGGTCCCAGTCTGCAGAACTGGGGTATGGAACTTGCACTGGGCTATCGCGGCACCACAGGTTTCGGCCTGCGCTACGATGTCCGCGGCAATGTTGACTTCTACCGCCAGAAGGTGACCTATCTGCCTGAGACAACCACCGGTAGTTACGTACACACCGCCAAGCAGAATCTGGTGGAAGCCAAGAAGCCTTATGGCAGCATTGTAGGTTACGTGGTGGACGGTCTGTTCCAGAACCGCGAGGAAGTGCTGGCCAGCGGACAGGAGAACGCCCGCGTGGGTGGTCTGAAGTATGCCGACCTCGATGGCAACGGCATCATCAACGAGCAAGACCAGACCTGGATTTTCAACCCCGTTCCCAATTTCTCATGGGGTCTGAGCATTGACCTGAGTTACAAGGAGTTTGACTTCTCGATGTTCTGGCAGGGTGTTGCCGGACAGGATGTCTACAACGACCAGAAATTCCAGACCGACTTCTACAGCATCACCGATGCCGGCTCCAACAAGGGTAACCGTATGCTTGACGCCTGGACCACTGCCAACACACACAGCACCATCCCCGCTCTGACCACCAACAACGTGGGCAACGAGAACCGCGCATCAAGTTACTTCGTAGAGAACGGCAGTTATGCCAAGTTACGCCAAGTGCAGATTGGCTACAACCTGCCCCAGAGCCTGCTGAAGAAAGTGAATATGACCTCTGCCCGTATATATGTCTCCGGCCAGAACCTGCTTACCATCAAGAGCAGCTCGCTGACCTGTAGCGATCCCGAGAACCCCCGCTGGATGTATCCCAACAGCACTTCGTTCTCATTAGGAATCCAAACGAGTTTCTAACATGAAGGATTAATGACACAGAAATGGTCAATTCATGATAATTATATATCAAATATCAGAACACGAATTTTTCATCCATTAATTAAAGCGATTATGACAAATAAGATATATAAAGCATTCTGTGCAGGTTTGGTCTTCTGCGGTCTGGCAGCAAGCCTCACAAGTTGCAACGACTTCATCGACGTGGAGCCGCAGGGTGTCATCAGCGAAGACCTCGCCATGAGTCAGCCAGACGAAATGGTAACCTCTGCTTATGCCAAGTTGGGCGACGACTGGTATACTTATCCGTTCAACTTGTGGCCTTACGGCGACGTCAGCAGCGACGATGCCATGAAGGGCGGTTCAGGAACCACCGATACAGACTATCATCCCGTGGAGGTATGGTCGACACTGACAGCCTCGACCCCAGGTGGCCACATGGACGAACTCTGGTATCAACTCTACTGCTCCATCAGCCGGTGCAACCGCGCATTGGTATCACTTTCCGAGTATGGCGAGAGCAAACTTGGAGCCGAGACAGCACGTATCCGTGAGGCTGAGGTACGTTTCCTCCGTGCTCACTTCTACTTCAAACTCGTGCAACTGTGGAACCAGGTGCCCTGGGTAGACGAGGAAGTATACAAGAACCACACAGAGGAGCAGACCCGCAACGATGTATTCAGCCACGACGAGTTGATGCAGAAGATTGTGGCCGACTTCAAAGTTGCCTATGACGTGCTTCCCGCACAGCAGAATGACGGCGGCCGCGCCAACAAGATTGCCGCCGCAGCCTATCTGGCAAAATGCTACCTGACCATGGCCTGGGGCGACGGCTACGAGGCAACAACAGGTGTGAGCCACATCAAATCAGAGTATATGCAAGAAGTGCTGAAATACACCCAGGAGGTGAAGAACTCACGTTATGGCTACCTCGAGGATTTCGGCGACATCTTCCTGCCCGAATACAAGAACTCCAAGGAGAGCATCTTCGCAGTACAGCACTCCGACTACCAGGACGACAACACCCTCTTTGGCCGTGCCAACTGGAGCAACATGCTCAACGGCTGCTGGGGTATGTGGTCGTGCGGATGGGACTTCCACAAGCCCACACAGAACCTCGTCAACGCCTTCAAGACCAAGGATGGTCTGCCCATGTTCGACAGTTACGACAACGAGACAGCCTACCCCATCAATGGTGTGCCCACCGCACAGAAATGGGATCCACGTCTCTTCCACACTGTAGGTATGCCTACCTTCCCCTACAAATACGAGGCAGAATACACGATGACCAAGGACAACAGCCGCACACCCAACACCTACGGCTATTACGCCTCGCTGAAGGAAGTTCCACAGCGCTCCAAGGGTGAGACCTTCGACAATCCCTGGCAGGCTTTCGCCATGAACGACTACGTGTTGCGCTATACTGACGTGATGCTCATGCGCGCCGAGGCCCTCATCGAGACCGGCCAGCTGGAAGAGGCCCGCACCATCATCAACGATATCCGTCAGCGTGCCAAGAACAGTGTTGCCAAGCACATCAACTACGCTGCCGACCAGTGTGAGATTGCCCTCTATCCCGCAAGTTATTTCAGTTCAAAGGAGCAGGCCCGTCAGTGCTTGCAGTGGGAGCGCCGTTTAGAGTTGGCCATGGAAAACGGCCGTTTCTTCGACCTTCGCCGCTGGGGCATCGCCTCGCAGACCCTGAACAAGTTCTTCGAGAAAGAGAAAGACGTTGTATACGACGGACAGACCTATGCCCAGTACTACAAGGACGCTCACTTCACGGCAGGCAAGAACGAGTATTTCCCCCTCCCCTACAACCAGCTCTACTACGTGCCAGGACTCTACACCCAGAACAAAGGTTATAATTAAGAGAATCAACTGTCAACTAAAATAGAAGAATAATATGAACACCAAGAATATTTTCAAATACGTGGCCGCTTGTCTCCTTTGCTGCACCATGATTGCAGTTGCCACCTCCTGTCAAGACAAGGACTACGACCGCGAGGCCATGAAGTTGCAAGCCCCCGATGCCTCACAAATCACCGGTCAACTCTCTGGCGACGACTACATTCTCACCTGGCCGGCCCAGAATGCCGATATGCTTGTCACCATCTACCGCAATGGTACACTCTCCAGCAGCGAGCGTGTGAGTGGCAACAGTTTCACCCAGAAGAACGTTCCCACCAACGTACCTTTTGAGTACGTCTTCAAACTTACCGACGGCACCAACTTCTCGAATGGTGTGATCAAGAATTTCATGCGCGAGGGAGCCAGCAGCATCAGCGGCGTGCAGATGAGCCAGGTGGACAAGACCGGCGGCTATGATGCCCTTGTGGAATGGAACAAGGCTACCGATGCCACCAGCATCAAGTTTGCCGCCACCAACGGCAAGCAGAACATCAACGAGACCCTCCCCGGCACCGCCACAAGTTACACCATCCCCAACGTGCAGACTGGCGACACATGGGAAGTCTCCCTTACCGCTGTGAACGAGAAGGGTTCGGCCCTCACGACCCGCTCGTCGCTCCGCATCGGCAAGACCGCCATCGGTTTCCTGAGCGTTTACGCTACTCCTGAGGAATTGGTTGCCAACGGCGATGACGATGAAGCCTCGGCTTGGCTCTGGCTCCATGAGACCTATCCCACCGCACAGTTTGTACCTTTCACCAGTATCACCTCTGCCGACGTCATCGAGCCTTATCGCGTGCTCTTCTGGCTGCGCGACCTGGAGGAAGTGAGCGAGAGTGACGTCTGGAACATTCCCGCCGACGTGGAAGCAGCCACACCTATCATCAGGGAGTGGTACCGTCAGGGCGGCAGTCTCCTGCTCTGGAGCCACGCCACCGTCTATATCGGTCACCTGGGACGCCTCAACCTCGACGACATGAAGGGCAACGACCATGCCTTCGGTTTCGGTCGTGGCGGCATCAACAACGACACATGGAAGATGGCCGTGGAACTCTATCCCGACAGGAAGTTCAAGAAAGACCACTCCACACACCCCATCTACAAGGGTCTGGAGGTGGAGACTACCCCCGACACGAAACTCATCGCCTTCAAGGGTCCGGGATGGACAGAAGACCACAACTGTCTCTACTTCAACCTGCCATCGCTCTACACAGGCATTGGCAACCAGGAGGAGGCTTGCTACACCCAGGTTACCCAGACCTACGGCATCTATCCACTTGGCACATGGGACAGCCAGATTTGGTGGGTGAGCCAGATGAACGTATTCGAAGCCCAGCAGGGTAACACCGATTTCCAAGGCACCATCCTCTGCATTGGCAATGGTGGCTGTGAGTTCTCGTTGAAGAACGCCGACGGCACACCCGACAAGAGTGCCCATCCGAAGAACAACATCTATCAGGACAACGTTCTCACGCTGGCCAAGAACTCTCTGGAGTATCTCAAGACTCGATAGTATACTGTTTCATACAAAGGTTAGTTAGTTAGTAATTATTATGAAGAAATCAACGTGTTTCTTTTCTGTAGCAATGGTAGCCGTCGCCATGGCGGCTACCTTTGTAGCATGTTCCAGTGATGACCATCAACAGGACTATAACCCGCTCATTGACGGCCCGAAGACTGGGGAGGATACTGTACCCACTAACCCAACAACCCAATCAAAGCGCAACGAGCAATACCGTCCACAAATACATTTCACCCCGGCAGAGAACTGGATGAATGACCCTAATGGAATGGTGTATCTTGACGGCGTGTATCACCTCTTCTATCAGTACAACCCCAAAGGAAACGACTGGGGCAACATGTCGTGGGGGCACGCCACCTCGACCGACCTTATGCACTGGCAAGAGCAGGCTGTAGCCCTGACGCGCGATGAACTGGGAGCCATCTTCAGCGGCTCGTGCGTAATCGACAAGGACAACACCGCCGGATTCGGCGCCAACGCCATGGTGGCTCTCTACACCTCGGCAGGCGAAAGTGGCGACGTGCAGGGCAAACAGCAGCAAAGCATCGCCTACAGCACCGATGGTGGTAAGAACTTCACCCGTTATCCCAACAATCCCGTCATCAAGAACGACGACGACAACCTGCGCGACCCGAAGGTGTTCTGGCACGAAGCCAGCCACAAGTGGATTATGGCGCTCGCCAAGGGCTGGAAGATGGGCGTGGAGTTCTACGGCTCCAGCGACCTGAAGTCATGGCAACACCTGAGCACATTCTTTGTCCCCCTGCCAGGCCGTCCAAGCCTCCAGTGGGAATGCCCCGACCTCATTCAGATGGGTTCCAAGTGGGTGTTGCTCGTGAGTGTCAACCCCGGCGGTCCGCTTGTGGGTTCAGGAACGATGTATTTCGTGGGCGATTTCGACGGCACGACCTTCACTGCTGATGAGCGTGAGTACCCCCTCTGGCTCGACTATGGCATGGACAACTATGCCGGAGTCACCTGGAGCAACACCGGCGACCGCCGCATTATGATAGGCTGGATGAACAACTGGTCGTATAGTGGCAACGTGCCTTGCTCGCCCTGGCGCTCTGCCATGACTCTGCCCCGTGAGCTGAAACTCATCGATTATGCAGGAAAGCCATTGCTGGCAAGCACTGTAGTCGGCGAGATAGACAAGATAGCCGATGCTTGGTCGGATGTCACTGGTCCTTGGTCGATGGAAAAAGATGCCTATCAACTGCGCATCACGCTCGACCTCGACAAGAATTCCACCATCACATTGAGTAATTCGTCGGATGAGCAGTTTGTCATTGACGTCAGTGCCTCCACACGCTCACTGACGGTTCACCGCACCTCGGCAACCGGTCAGACATCTTTCAACGGCACATTCTCAATCCCGTCGATGCGTGCTCCGCTCAATGTGATTGGCAGCAGCGTCACCCTCGACCTTTTTGTCGACCAGTCATCTGTGGAAATCTTCACGCAGAATGGCTCGATGTCAATGACCAACCTTGTCTTCCCCAAGTCGATTTACAACAGTCTCACTGTTACCGGCGCTTCCCACGAGGCAAAAATCCGTCGGCTGAAGAGCATCTGGAGATAACAAAAGCGAAAATGTCCAAAATATAATGTATCTTTGCAACCAATAATAACTAAAACAAATATAAATATGAAGAAATGGTTGACAACTATGATGGCAGTGGTGACCTGCACGCTGATGCAGGCCCAGACTCCAATGATTCTGGGCGACAATCACGCTATGATGCGACTGGAACAAGGTAAGAAGTATCTGCTGCTTCCGGTTCAGGAGAAAGAGGAGAACGCACATATAGCCGTACTCGATGCGAAAAACGATATGGTGAAGCGGCTCAACGTGAAACTGGCTGTGGACAAGGTGGACTACTATGTTCCATTCGAAATAGACAAGTCGCAACTCCTCGACATCACTTTCCATGGCGACCGCCGTATGACAGGTGCCATCAAGGACTTTGTGTGCTGGCAGGAGATGAAATACAGCGACACGTTCGACACTGCCAACCGGGAGAAATTCCGTCCGGCCTACCATCATACTCCCCTCTATGGCTGGATGAACGACCCCAACGGAATGTTCTATAAGGATGGTGTCTGGCACCTCTACTACCAGTTCAATCCCTATGGCTCGCAATGGGAGAACATGACCTGGGGACACTCCACCTCGAAAGACCTCATTCACTGGGAGGCACAGCCACTGGCCATCGAAAGCGACTGGCTGGGTGCCATCTTCTCGGGCAGTGCCATCGTCGACAAGGACAACACCGCCGGTTTCGGCAGAAATGCCGTCATCGCCATGTACACCTCGGCAGGTGCCGCCCAGACGCAGAGCATCGCCTATAGTGCCGACGGTGGAAAGACCTTCACCAAGTATGCCGGCAACCCCGTCATCACTTGCAACGCGCCCGACTTCCGCGACCCCAAAGTATTCTGGCACGAGCAGGTGAAGAAATGGATTGTGGTGCTGGCTGTGGGCCAGGAGGTGCATTTCTACAGTTCCTCCAACCTGAAGGAATGGAAATTCGAGAGTTCCTTTGGCCGCGAATATGGCAACCATGACGGCGTATGGGAATGTCCCGACATGCTGTGCTTTGGCAACAAATGGGTGCTGCTGCTCAACATCAACCCAGGCGGTCCGTTCGGTGGTTCGGCCACACAGTATTTTGTAGGCACGTTCGACGGTCACAAGTTTGTGTGTGAAGACGCCCCCTCTGAGACCAAATGGATGGACTATGGCAAGGACCACTATGCCACCGTCACCTTCCACAATGCCCCAGAGGGCCGCATCGTGGCACTGCCTTGGATGAGCAACTGGCAGTATGCCAACCAGGTGCCCACAAAGCAGTTCCGCTCAGCCAATGGACTTCCCCGCGACCTGGGACTGAAGACCGTGAGTGGAGAGACCTACCTCACCAGCAGTCCATCGAAAGAGTTGTTGGCCATTCGCGGAAAGAAGATAAAGCAGCCAACGGAGACTTGCGAGATTCTGGTCGACGTAAAAGGCTCGACAGAAATCATCCTGTCGAATGCCAAGGGCGAACAGGTCACCATGCGCTACGATGCCAAAAACCTGACATTCAACATGGACCGCACAAAGAGTGGTGACGTAGGCTTCAGCGAGGCCTTCCCCTGTGCAACCATCGCCCCGACCTACACGCCAGTGCGCCAGTTGCGCATCTTCATCGACCGCTGTTCGATTGAGGCTTTCGACGCAGAAGGCAAGATGGTCATGACCAACCTTGTATTCCCCTCTGAGCCCTACAACACGATGAAGGTGAAAAGCGGAAAGGCCACTATCTATGAGTTGAAAACTCAGAACTAAGACCTTAAGCATTTCAAAAAACTTAAGAACTAAAAATCTTTCAAACTCAAAAACTCACAACCAATGAGCAAGCAAAATAAATCCATCTACCTCATTCCCGTGATGCTCTGCTTCTTCTGCATGGGCTTCGTCGACCTTGTGGGCATCGCCTCCAATTATGTCAAGGAAGACCTCGGACTCAAGGATTCTGTAGCCAACATATTCCCATCGCTGGTATTCTTCTGGTTCCTCATCTTCAGCGTCCCCACAGGTATGCTGATGAACAAGATCGGGCGTAAGAAAACAGTGTTATTGTCACTTATCGTCACGGTAATCTCGCTGGTGATACCTCTTTTCGGCAATAATTTTGGAATAATGCTTGTTGCATTCTCTCTCCTGGGCATCGGCAACGCACTGATGCAAACCAGTATCAATCCGCTGGCAATGCTGATTATAGGCGACAAGAACCTGGCCTCCACGTTGACATTCGGTCAGTTTGTCAAGGCTATCGCCTCGTTCCTTGCCCCCTATCTGGCCATGTGGGGAGCCACACAAGTCATTCCGTCATTCGGCTACGACTGGCGCGTGCTGTTTCTTATCTATTTCATTGTTGGCGTTCTGGCTACAGTGCTGCTGTGGTCGACACCTATACAGGAAGAGATTTCAAAAAAGAAATCCTCGTTAATCGAAGACTTTACCAATTGTCTGATGCTTCTGGGCAAGCCCATCGTGCTGTTGTCATTCCTTGCCATCATGTGCCATGTGGGCATCGACGTGGGTACCAACACGACTGCTCCCAAAATATTGATGGAGCGTGTGGGCATGCCACTCAATGAGGCCGCATTCGCAACCTCGCTCTACTTCATCTTCCGTACGATTGGAGCCCTCACTGGCTCTTTCTTCCTTCGCGTGATGAAGACCCGCTGGTTTTTTATCTTTAGCGTATTGCTGATGGCTGCCAGCATGGCCCTGATGTTTGGTGGTCAATCGAAGACCACGCTCTATGTGGCCATCGCACTTGTAGGCTACGGCAACTCCAACATCTTCTCCATGGCTTTCTCCGAGGCTCTGCTATCAGTACCCGAGAAGCAGAACGAAGTGTCGGGACTGATGATTATGGGCCTTTTCGGTGGCACGATCTTCCCCCTCATCATGGGCTACATGAGCGACGCAATGGGTCAGGCCGGTGCCGTGGCAATAATGGCCATCGGTGTCGTCTACCTGTTCACCTACATTCCGAGAGTGAAACATTGAAAAATACTTATCAACTAAAAAATCTCACAAACTAAAAATCATAAACTCATCAACTATGGAACAGAAACGCTATGTAGTAGGACTCGGAGAAGTCCTATGGGATGTTCTTCCCGAAGGAAAGAAACTGGGTGGAGCCCCTGCCAATTTTGCCTATCATGCAGGACAATTCCTGGGTTGCGACAACACCATCGCCATCAGTGCGCTCGGTGAGGACAAACTGGGCGACGAGACCATCGAAGCCCTTCGTGAACATGGTCTGAACGACCTTCTACCACGTGTGCCCTACCCCACGGGAACGGTGCAAGTGACACTCGACGAGCAGGGCATCCCCACCTACAACATCAAGGAGAATGTGGCATGGGACAACATTCCCTTCGACGACGACATCGCCGCCATCGCCCGCAACTGCCGGGCCGTATGCTTTGGCTCCCTGGCTCAGCGCAACGTTGTAAGCCGTGAGACCATCCATAAGTTTCTTGATGCCACACCCTATGACTGTGTGAAAATCTTCGACATCAACCTGCGCCAGCAGTTCTACACCAAGGAGGTGATCAAGGAGTCGTTGCTTCGCTGCAACATTCTGAAAATCAACGACGAGGAACTGGTGCTCATCGGTCGTATGTTTGGCTATCCTGGCCTTGATATAGAAAACAAGTGCTGGCTTATTCTGGGTAAGTACAATCTTGACATGCTCGTGCTTACATGTGGCACCAATGGCAGTTATGTGTTCACCCCTGGCCAGATGTCATTCCAGGAGACTCCGAAAGTGGAGGTGGCAGACACCGTGGGTGCCGGCGACTCATTCACAGGCTCTTTCTGCGCGGCCATTCTCAGTGGTCTTCCAGTATACGAGGCTCATCGCCGTGCTGTTGAAGTCAGTGCCTTTGTCTGTACTCAGAATGGCGCCATGCCCAAACTTCCAGAAAAGTTGTTAGGGAAATAAGGTGTAAGAGACGCAAACAACAAGTCCTATATGTCTTATGAAGAAAAGGCATATAGGACTTTTTTTATGACCCATACCACGCTCATTTCACACCTTTCATAGTGAGTGAGATACGATTGCGGCGATGGTCGACCTCGCGCACACGCACAAGTACATGCTGGTGGAGTCGCACCACTTCGTTGGGGTCTTTCACATAGCGGTCGGCCAGCTGGGAAATGTGCACCAATCCATCCTGATGTACGCCAATATCCACGAAGGCTCCGAAATTGGTGATATTGGTGATAATGCCGGGTAGAATCATTCCCTCTTCGAGGTCGTCCACACAAGTGACATTGGGATCAAACTCAAATTCCTCGATTTGCTCACGCGGGTCACGCCCGGGTTTCTCGAGTTCCTTCATGATGTCGGTCAGGGTGGGAATGCCCACATTCTCGTTCACGTAACGATGGATGTCAATCCCCTTTCTTCGCTGTTTGTCGGCTATCAAGTCGGCCACGGTGCAACCACTGTCCTTGGCCATCTGAGCCACGATAGGATAACTCTCGGGGTGCACGGCGCTGTTGTCGAGTGGATTTTTCGCCCCTGGTATGCGCAGGAATCCTGCACACTGCTCGAAGGCCGAAGGCCCCAGACGTGGCACTTTCTTCAGTTGGGCGCGGCTGGTGAAAGCGCCGTTTTCACGACGGTAGTCCACAATATTGCGGGCAAGTGTGGGTCCGAGGCCACTCACATAGGTGAGCAGATGCTGGCTGGCCGTGTTGAGGTTCACCCCCACCGAATTGACACAACTTTCCACAGTCATGTCCAGACTCTTTTTTAGTTTCGCCTGGTCCACGTCGTGCTGATATTGTCCCACCCCGATGCTCTTGGGGTCGATTTTCACCAGTTCGGCCAGTGGATCCATCAGCCTTCGTCCGATACTCACTGCGCCACGCACCGTCACATCCTGATCGGGGAACTCCTCGCGGGCGGTTTTAGAGGCAGAATATACTGAGGCCCCATCCTCGCTTACCACGAAAGTCTGAACGGGATGCTTGAAGTTCAATCCCTTTACGAATTCCGAGGTTTCGCGGCTGGCAGTACCATTTCCGATGGCAATGGCCTCGATGGCGTATTCCTCCACCATCTGCTCCACATGGACAGTGGCCTGCATGCGATGCGACACGGGAGGATGTGGGAAGATGGCCTCATGGTGCAACAGATTGCCTTGCTCATCGAGACACACCACCTTGCATCCCGTGCGGAATCCCGGGTCGATGCCCATCACGCGCTTTTGCCCAAGTGGAGCCGCCAGCAACAATTGCCTGAGGTTTTCGGTGAACACGCTGATTGCCTCATCGTCGGCTTTTTCCTTGCTCAGCGAGGCAAATTCTGTCTCTATCGAAGGCTTGAGCAACCTTTTGTATGAGTCGGCCACAGCCTCGGCCACCAATTTTCCGCATGGTCCGCCATTACGGGTCCATGTGCGCTGCAATTTCTCCACACACAATTCATCGTCGGCAGAGATACTGACTCGCAGAATGCCCTCGTTCTCACCACGGCGCATGGCCAGCAGGCGATGGGAAGAGCAGCGGCGCAGCGGTTCGGAAAAATCGAAATAATCGGTGAATTTCTGGGCTTCGTCGCTGTCGGCCTTGGCCTTCACCACTTTAGAAGTGATGTATGCCTCGCGCCGGAATGCCGAGCGCACCTGATTGCGCGACCGCTCATCCTCGTTTACCATCTCAGCGATAATGTCCTGCGCTCCTCTGAGGGCGGCTTCGGCATCCTCCACCCCCTCTTTCACGAATCTGGCGGCAGCGCGCTCAGGATTTTGCTCACGTTGCAGCAGCAGGATGGTGGCAAGGGGTTCCAGCCCCAGTTCACGGGCCACCTGTGCACGTGTGCGGCGCTTGGGTTTGAAGGGCAGGTAAATGTCTTCCAGTTCGGTGGCTTCCCAACAATCATTGATACGTTTTTCCAACTCTGGCGTGAGTTTTCCCTGCTCGCTGATGGTTTTCAGGATGGTTTCCTTGCGTTTGGCTATCTCTTTCAGTTTATCGTAACAGTCACTGATTTGGGTGATTTGCACCTCGTCAAGATTGCCTGTACGCTCTTTACGGTAGCGGGCAATAAATGGGATGGTGCATCCCAAGTCGAGCAGCGCGATAGTGTTGTCGACTCCAGTCTCGTTCAGATTGAGACGCTTCGATATCAGTTGTGCGTAAATGGTCATTTTCGTTTTTCTTTAATGTTTTATTGGGCAAAAGTAGTGAAAAACGGCCATAACGCAAAACTTTTCGACAGTTTTTGGGGGTGTGAGACATTTCCTCCAGCCCAAGAAAGCAAAACTTTCTCCACAAAAGGGCGGCTTACGCCCCAACATTGCTCCCTTTGCGGAAAAATACAGTGTTTTTGCTGCTAGCCGTCTTTGCAAATGATTGCTAATTGTGCTTAATTATGGTGAAGAATTGATTTATGATAAAAATTAATGTCTATTTTTGTCAACATGAATAAAATCGCAATCATTTTTGTGCTGTCATTTTTTGCGTTGTGTGCTTTTGCGCAACGAGAGTTGGTGGTGTGTGATGTCGAGACATATACCCCCATCAGCGACGTGAGTGTCCGCACCAATGCAGGTGTCGAGATAACCGACTCGGTGGGGCATTTTACCGTCACCGACAGTTGCAAGACCATGATTTTCACCCATCTCAATTACGAGAGCAGGATGCTTGACCTATCTGAAGTGCACGACACGATATTTCTCGTTTCCAAGGAAATGAGTATCCGCGAGGTGGTGGTATTTGGTACGGGAAAGGACGACAGCATCACCGAAAACATGAAGAAACAAATGAAATTAGACAAGACCGAAGCCCAATTGCTTGCCATCGACCCCTCAAGCGGAGGCAATTTGCTGGGTATTATCAAGTATATTCTGCCCAAGAGCAAGAAATCCAAGAGGAAGAATAAAGCCAAGGAGATACTTGAGAATTACTGAGTTGGTGAGTTTTTGGATGATGGAAATGTGGTGTTTTGTAGGTGGCGAAGTGATGGGGTTGTTCGGGTGAAAAATCAAAAAACTATAAATAATATGTAGTTTGAGGCGTAAAATCGGTTTTTTGATGTAATTTTGCAAGGAATTTGGGTAAAACGCCCCATCAAAACAGCAAGAACGAAACAAATTTACATTTTTAATGGACGAAACAAAAGAATTAGTTAGAAACATTACCAAAGGAATTCAAGAGAAGAAAGGCAGTGACATAGTAGTAGCAGACCTGAGCAAAGTTGAAGGTGCCATTTGCCGTTATTTTGTCATCTGTCAGGGGAACTCCCCCACCCAGGTTGAAGCCATCACCGAATCGGTGGGCGACTTTGTGCGCGAGAAATCCGGCGACAAGCCTACCCATGTAATCGGTCTGACCAATGCCCAATGGGTAGCGATGGACTACAACGATGTAATGGTTCACATATTTCTCCCCGAGACCCGTGCCTACTATAATCTTGAGGGTCTTTGGGAAGACGCACATCTAAGCCGTATTCCCGACTTGGACTAACGAGACTCCAAAACACATCATATTAACACGACTATAAGAAATAAATGGACAAAGACAAGAACAAGCCCAATATGCCAAAGTTCAACATGAACTGGATATACGTCGTTATCATTTTGGCATTAGGCATTTTGTACTTTACTGGTGGCAGTCAGAGTGGCGGCCCCACGCCCAAAGGCGGCGGCATCTCCAAAGAAGACAACTACAGCAATTTCAAGGACTGGGTGCAGAAGGGAGCCGCCAAGGAAGTGGTGGTGAACAAGGAAGAGAACACGCTGAAGATGTACGTGGACTCCAGTTTTATCCGTGAGGTATTCAAGCAAGATGTCAAACAGACCGGCCCCAATCCTTATATAGAGGTGGAATTTGGTTCAGTCGACAAGTTGGAGGAATTTCTCTCGGAGGCTGAGAAAGACAAGAAATTCAACGGCCATCTCACCTACGACAACCAGCGCAGCGGCGACATGTTCAACACATTCCTGAATGTGCTCACCATTGGGTTTTTCGTGATACTGATGATCGTGCTGTTCCGCCGTATGGGCGGCAATGGCTCAGGCGGTGTATTCAGTGTAGGCAAGAGCAAAGCCAAGATGTATGAGAAAGGCAACGACCTGGGTATCACTTTCAAGGACGTGGCCGGTCAGGAAGGCGCCAAGCAGGAAGTACAGGAAATTGTGGATTTTCTGAAGAATCCTCAGAAATACACCAATCTTGGCGGTAAGATTCCGAAGGGTGCCTTGCTTGTTGGTCCTCCGGGAACAGGCAAGACATTGCTGGCCAAGGCCGTAGCCGGTGAAGCCGGTGTTCCATTCTTCTCGATGAGCGGCAGCGACTTTGTAGAGATGTTCGTTGGTGTTGGTGCCAGCCGTGTGCGCGACCTGTTCCGCCAAGCCAAGGAGAAGTCGCCCTGCATCATCTTCATCGATGAGATAGACGCCGTGGGCCGTGCCCGTTCGAAGAATCCCAGTATGGGTGGCAACGACGAGCGCGAGAACACCCTCAACGCCTTGCTCACCGAGATGGACGGTTTTGGCACCAACAGTGGTGTGATTATCATGGCCGCCACCAACCGTGCCGACATGCTCGACAGCGCGTTGATGCGCGCCGGGCGTTTCGACCGCCAGATTTATGTAGACCTGCCCGACCTCAACGAGCGCAAGGAAATATTCATCGTGCATCTGAAACCCATCAAGGTGGACGACTCCGTGGATATCGACCTGCTGGCCCGCCAGACGCCAGGCTTCTCAGGAGCCGACATTGCCAATGTGTGCAACGAGGCTGCACTGATTGCTGCCCGCCGCAATGCCGAGACCGTACACCGCCAGGACTTCCTCGACGCTGTCGACCGCATCATCGGCGGACTTGAGAAGAAGACCAAGGTGATGACCGCCCATGAGAAGCGCACCATTGCCCTGCACGAGGCCGGTCACGCCACCATCTCCTGGTTCTGCGAGCATGCCAATCCGCTGGTGAAAGTGTCGATTGTGCCCCGTGGCAAAGCGCTGGGTGCAGCCTGGTATCTGCCCGAGGAGCGCCAGATTACCACCAAGGAAGAGATGCTCGACGAGATGTGCTCGCTGATGGGTGGCCGCGCAGCCGAGGAACTGTTCACCGGGCACATATCCACAGGTGCCATGAACGACCTGGAGCGTGCCACAAAGAGTGCCTACGGCATGATTGCCTACGCTGGAATGAGCGACCGTTTGCCCAACATCTGCTATTACAACAACCAGGAATACCAGTTCCAGCGCCCCTACTCCGACACTACCGCACAGATTATCGACGACGAGGTGCTCAAGATGGTGAACGAGCAATACGAGCGAGCCAAGCAGATACTTCTGGAGCACAAGGAAGGCCACAACGCCCTGGCTGAATTGCTCATCAACCGTGAGGTGATTTTCGCCGAGGATGTGGAAAAGATATTTGGCAAGCGCCCCTGGGTCAGCCGCTCTCAGGAAATCATGAACATGAACACGCCTGAGGAGAAGGCCAAGGAGCCAGAGCCATTGCCACTTCCTCCCATTCCCGTCATTCCCGAAGATAACACTGAGCCGACAGACGACCATTCAGAAAAAGCCTAAACCCATCATCAGATGACCGACAAGAAGAAAAATTTCATCACACGCACCATCACAGGCATACTATTCGTAGTCGTGATGGTAGCGTGCATTATTTGCAGCCCTATCTCCATGGTTGTGCTCTTTGCATTGATAACAGCCTTGAGCATCTGGGAATTTTGCGGGCTTGTGAACAAGTGGGACGACATCCAGACCAACCAGTTCATCTGCAGTGTGGCGGGAACCTACCTGTTTCTCGCCATGGCAGGAATCAGTATAGGCATTACCACCTACACTGTATTCATCCCGTATCTCATCACCATCCTGTATCTCATCATTGTGGAGTTGTTCACCAAGGCGCCCAACCCCATCAACAACTGGGCTTACACTATGCTCAGCCAGATGTATATCGCCCTACCCTTCTCCACCATTAACATTCTGGCGTTCCAGGCCAGTCAAAACGGGGAAGTGGGCTATAGCCCGCTATTGCCCCTTTGCGTGTTTGTTTTCCTGTGGCTCAACGACACTGGCGCCTACTGCGTGGGGTCGCTGCTGGGCAAGCACAAACTCTTCCCCCGCGTGTCGCCAGGAAAGAGTTGGGAAGGCTCGATAGGCGGTGGTGTGGTGGTGCTGATAGCCGCCGCAGTGATAGGCTGGCTGAAAGTGGAAGGCGGTGAATTCCTCGCCATTCCCGTATGGATAGGTCTCGGACTGATAGTCGTGGTCTTTGGCACACTTGGAGATTTGGTGGAATCGCTCTTCAAGCGCACCCTTGGCGTGAAAGACAGCGGGAAAATCATGCCCGGACATGGTGGTATGCTCGACCGTTTTGACTCCTCGCTGATGGCCATCCCTGCATCCGTCATCTATCTCTACACGCTTTCACTATTTTAAATGAGGGCGATGTTTATCATTTTCATTCTATTGATGCTGGGCGGACTTACCTACGCCCTCTGGCACGTGTGGTGCATATTGCCTTTCCCCAAGTTATGGAAATGGCTAACCGTGATATTGCTGGCATTCGCTTTTCTGAGCATGTTTCTGCTCTTTGGTGGCTTGATGGAGAAAGTGTCACTCCCGATAGCCTCTGCCGCTTACGAAGTAAGCACCTCGATGGTGATTATTCTGCTCTATCTGGTGATGATTTTTCTGGTGCTCGACCTTTTGCGATTGGTGCATCTGCTACCGGCAACCTATTTTCACGAGAACTGGGCTTCCACGTTAAGCATCACCGGTCTGTTGGTGGTGGTTTTCGCCTGGGGCAACATCCAATATCATAATAAGGTGAGGGTGCCCATCACCCTTACCACCAGCAAGCCACTGGCCAAGGACTATAAGATTGTGATGATGAGCGACTTGCATCTGGGTTTTCACAATCGACGTGCAGAATTTGCCCGTTGGGTGGACATGGTGAACAGTGAGCATCCCGACATGATACTGATTGCCGGCGACATCATCGACATCAGCCTTCGCCCATTGATAGAGGAAAATGTAGCCGAAGAGTTTCACCGGTTGGAAGCACCCGTCTATGCCTGCCTGGGCAACCATGAGTATATCAGCAGGACTCCAAAGGCCCTTGAATTTTTCAAGGATGCCAATATCCATCTTCTTTCCGACACGTCGGAAAGCATCGACAGCGCCATCTGTGTAATAGGGCGTGACGACCGTTCCAACCGACATCGGAAAGGATTGAGCGAACTCACCCAGGACCTTCCTCAAGACCAATACACTATATTACTGGACCACCAGCCCTACCATCTGGAAGAAGCAGAGCAATGTGGCATCGACTTTCAGTTGAGTGGCCATACCCACCGTGGACAGGTGTGGCCTATCTCATGGATTACCGATGCACTTTACGAATGTTCGTGGGGGAAACATCAGCGGGGCAACACCCACTATTATGTGAGCAGTGGCATAGGCATCTGGGGCGGGAAATTCCGCATTGGCACCCAATCGGAGTACGTTGTCGCCGTGTTGAAGGGAGAGGAACAGAAATAAGCAAGTTTATTTCTTCTTCATCAGTTTCAACATGATTTGGGCGGCATTGGCAGGTGCGCCACTTTTTCCTAAAGCCTTGCGCATGCGCTCATATCCCTGCATCATGATTTCCCTCCCCTCAGCCCCGGGAAGGATTTTCCGCAATTCACTCTCCATATTGTCAGGCCCGAAGGTGTCGGCCACCAGTTCGGTGACCACCTCATTGTCTGCAATCAGGTTGACCAGTGAGATATACTTCACCTTCAGGAGTGTTTTCTTGAGAAAAGCAACCAGTTTTGGTAGAGGAGTCTTATAGCAAACCACCTGGGGCACCCCAAAGAGCGCTGTCTCGAGAGTGGCAGTTCCACTTGTGACGAGAGCCGCAACCGAATGGCTGAACAAGGCAAACGTCTCATTATGCACCATCCCCAACTGCTGGTCGCCCATCACATGGGCATAATAATCATCACTGATGGAAGGAGCGCCGGCTACGACAAACTGATACTCGGGCATTCTCCTCGCCACCTGCATCATGGTAGGCAAGTTATCCTTGATTTCCTGTTTCCGGCTTCCAGCCAGCAAAGCCACAATAGGACGACTGTCGAGATTGTTGCGTGATTGGAATTGCCCGGTTGTTTCGTTGTACTCCTTTTTATATTCCTCCACCTCATCGGCAGTGGGATTTCCCACATAATGGATGGGATAGTGATGCTTTCCCTCAAAAAACTGTATCTCGAAAGGCAGTATGGAGAAAAGTTCGTCAACATCGCGCTTGATGTTTTTGATACGACGTTCTTTCCATGCCCAGATTTTGGGTGAGATATAGTAATATACAGGGATTTTGGTATTGGAATGCACGTATTTGGCTATTTCCAGATTGAATCCCGGATAATCCACCAAAATCACCGCATCGGGTTTCCATTGAGCAATATCCTCCTTGCAGAACTTCATATTTTTGAAAATGGCGGGCAAGTGCATGAGCACAGGAATGAAGCCCATATAAGCCGTGTCACGATAATGCCTGACACACACGCCCCCCACAGCCGACATCAGGTCACCGCCGAAAAAACGGAAATCAGCCTCACTGTCAGCCTCTTTCAGAGCCAGCATCAGCCTCGACGCATGCAGGTCGCCACTTGCCTCCCCGGCAATCAGATAATACTTCATACGCTACCGTTCACAAAGTCGAAATCCCAGTTTTCCAGTTCTCTCATCGCCTGATAGGCCGTCACGTCGATGCGTGTCGGTGTTATGGCCACATATCCATGAGTCAATGCCCAGTTGTCGGTATCCTCGGCAAGCGGCTCGTCGTTTCGGTAAGCCCCCACCATCCAGAAATAGTCGTAACCCCTGGGGTGCCTTTCTTTGACACACTCGTTGTACCAAGTGCCATGAGCCATGCGGCAGATTTTCACTCCCTTGAACGTGCCCAGCGGGAAATTCACATTGAGGCACACACCCCGAGGCAATCCCTCGGCCAGCACCTTGTCCACAATGAATCTCACGTAAGGCCGCAACGGCTCGAAATCAGGCGAGTGGCTATAGTCACAAATCGAGAAAGCCACCGATGGAATATATTTCATACACCCCTCCATTGTAACACCCATCGTGCCGGAATAGTGTGTGTTGACCGAAGCATTGTCGCCATGATTGATACCCCCAATCACCATATCGGGCACTCTATCCTTGCAAAACTGGTCGAGTGCCAGTTTCACGCTGTCGATTGGCGTGCCGGAGCATGACCAAATCTGCAAATGCTCCTCCCGACGAATCAGATTCAGTGTGAGAGGCTCGGTTGCCGAGAAAGCACATGCATATCCCGAACGTGGTCCGTCGGGGGCGCAAACCAGCAAATCAGCCTTGTCGGCAAGCATATCAATCAGGGCATTGATACCCTTGGCCATATAGCCGTCATCATTTGAAATAAGTATTAACGGTCTTTTATTTTTCATAAAAAATCTATAGTTTTGGCTGCAAAAGTACGAAAAAAGGTTTAAAATACGTGTTTCTCACATAAAATATGTAACTTTGCATTTTGAAATTCATAAGCGAACAATATACAATCTGAGTTTTTGAACCCATCTGTATCAATATAAGATGAAATTATGGGAAAAATCATTGCATTGGCAAACCAGAAAGGCGGTGTAGGCAAGACCACGACTTCCATCAATTTGGCGGCATCCCTGGCCACTCTGGAGAAATCCGTACTCGTTGTGGATGCAGACCCCCAGGCCAACGCCTCAAGCGGACTTGGCGTAGATGTGAAGACACTGGAATCCTCACTTTACGAATGCCTGATAGGTGAATCTGATGTCCGCGAGGCCATCTACACCACCGACATCGAAGGTCTTGACATCATTCCCAGCCATATCGATCTGGTAGGTGCCGAGATCGAGATGCTCAACATAGACAACCGTGAGAAAGTGGTGCGACGGATGCTCGACCCTCTACGCAAGGAATACGACTATATCATCATAGACTGTTCCCCCTCGTTGGGCCTCATCACCGTCAATTCACTGACAGCAGCCGACTCGGTCATCATCCCAGTTCAATGTGAATATTTCGCCCTTGAAGGTATCGGGAAGTTGCTCAACACCATAAAAATCATCAAGAGCAAACTCAATCCCCGTCTGGAGATAGAGGGTTTCCTGCTCACGATGTACGACAGCCGCCTGCGGCTTGCCAACCAGATTTACGACGAGGTGAAGCGCCATTTCCAGGAACTGGTGTTCAAGACAGTGATTCAACGCAATGTGAAGCTCAGTGAGAGTCCCAGTCATGGTCTGCCTGTGATTCTCTATGATGCCGACAGTACAGGCAGCAAGAACCATCTTGCCCTGGCCAAGGAAATCATCAGCAAGAACGAGTAAATCTCAGATTGTCCCCATGCGCTGACAAAAAAGAAAAGAAGAGACACAATGGCAGCAAAAAAGAAATTCAACGCCCTGGGCCGTGGCCTCGATGCCCTGATTTCGACCGACGACGTACAGCCAAGTGGCGGTACGACCATCAGCGAGATACCCATCGACCAGATTGAGCCCAACCCCAACCAACCGCGCCGTGAATTCGACCAGGAGACATTGCGCGACCTTGCCTCCAGCATCAGGGAACTGGGAATCATCCAGCCCATTACCCTTCGCCAGACAGGTGAGGGCAAATATCAGTTGGTGGCTGGCGAGCGCCGCTGGCGTGCCTCTCAGATAGCCGGTCTGTCGTCTATTCCCGCCTATATCCGCTCCATCGACGACGAAAGCGTGATGGAGATGGCCCTGGTGGAAAACATTCAGCGCGACGACCTCAACGCCATAGAGATAGCCCTCGCCTATGCCCAGCTGCTCGACCAGGAAGGGATGACCCAGGAAAAGGTATCCGAGCGTGTGGGTAAGAGCCGTGTGGCAGTAGCCAACTACCTTCGCCTGCTGAAACTCCCTGCCCAGGTGCAGATGTCGCTTCAGAAGCGCGAGATAGACATGGGTCACGCCCGCGCACTCCTCTCACTCGACAGTCCCTCCCTCCAGCTCAAAGTGTTCAAGGAAATACTGAAAAACGGCCTGAGCGTCCGCCAGGTGGAAGAGATTGTGAAGAAATTGAAGAATGGTGAGGATGTGAATCTTGGAAAGAAAAAAATCTCCTCGAAGAATCGTTTCCCAGAGGAGTTCAAGATACTCCGTGAACAACTGTCGGGTTTTCTCAACACCAAGATTAGTCTCAGTATCTCTCCATCAGGAAAAGGCAAAATCAGCATACCTTTCTCCAACGAAGAGGAACTGGAGCATATCATGAGTATATTCGACGGTCTGAAACGAAATTAGCATGCCAGCGGTATCATGCAACTCTCTCGTCGTGCGGCTGCTATTGGTTTTCTGCGGTACGCTGTTCCTCCCCTGCGTCACACAGGCACAGGAAGTCATTGTGACCGACAGTCTGTCACGAAAGACAGCAGTGTCAGAAACCGAGATCGACAGTCTGCTTTTGCAAGAGCCACAATTGGAGCCAGGATATGTGGACATGACAGATACCATCATGTGGGACAATTCCCGTCCCTCGCGTGACTGGTCCACCTGGCGCCCCGACCCTAAGCGGGCAGTATGGCTGGCAGTGGTACTGCCAGGCGCCGGCCAGATATACAATCGCAAATACTGGAAACTGCCCATCATCTATGGTGGCATCGTAGGCAGTGTATATGCTATGCAGTGGAACAATCAAATGTACCGCGACTACTCGCAAGCCTACCTCGACATCACCGACTCCGACCCCTCAACGCAGAGCTACAACCAGTTTCTGCATTTAGGCAACAAGATAACCGACTCCAACAAGGAGCGCTACAAAACTCTCTTCAAGAAACGCAAGGACTATTACAGAAGATACCGCGACCTGAGTTTCTTTGTATTGGTGGGCGTATATGCCCTCTCTGTCATCGACGCGTATGTAGATGCGTCTCTCTCTGAATTCGACATATCCAAGGACCTGAGCATGAAAGTCTCTCCGGCAGTCATCCACGACCAGCAGGGCAGGAATCCCCTCAAGTCGAATGCTCTTGGCCTTCAATGCAGCATCCATTTTTGAAATTATCACCCTAAAGTAAAGAAAAAGAGAAATTAAATGAGAAAGAGAATTATCAAACAGACATTGTCTATCCTGCTGTTTTTATTGTGTTCCATTCCCACCTGGGGACAGTACAATGATGACGTAAGCATTGTTTTCAGTGATGAGGACGGTGTACGTGAAGTCGTGGAAATCCCTGAAGCCATGTATGCCAACCTTGACAGTCTGCTTTTCCTTTATCACAACCAACTCTATCTCAGCGTTGACGAGGCCTGCGAATCGAGCGGCGAGAATCCCTCATACTCCGACGAGGTCTATATCAAGCGTCTGAGCAAGATGCCCACCCGTATGGAAATGCCCTACAACCCTGTTGTGAGGCAGTTTATCGACCGTTACACAACGCGTCTGCGCCGTTCGGTGAGCGTCATGCTTGGCTCGTCGAATTTCTACATGCCGATTTTCGAGCAGGCACTTGCCTCCTACGATCTTCCACTCGAACTGAAATATTTGCCTGTCATCGAGTCTGCCCTCAATCCCCGTGCCGTGTCAAAGGCAGGAGCAACGGGTCTGTGGCAATTCATGCTTGGCACAGGCAAGCAATACGGTCTGCGTGTGAATTCACTTGTCGACGACCGTCGCGACCCCATCCGCTCGTCGTATGCTGCAGCCAGGTTCCTTCGCGACCTTTACCGCATCTTTGGCGACTGGACACTTGTGATAGCCGCCTACAACTGCGGTCCTGAGAATGTGAACAAAGCCATCCGCCGTAGCGGTGGCAGCATGGACTACTGGAAGATATATCCCTATCTTCCCAGTGAGACACGCGGATATGTCCCGGCATTCATTGCCGCCAACTATGTAATGACCTATTATTGCGACCACAACATCTGCCCGATGGTTGCCACCCTGCCCGAGCACACCGACACCATCATGGTGAACAGGAACGTGTCGCTCAACACCATCTCACGCTTCTGCGACATCGACATAGCCATGCTTCGTGACCTCAACCCACAATACCGTCGTGACATTGTCAACGGAGCCACGGAATTGTCGGCCATCCGCATGACCCCCTCTGCCATCAACAAATACCTGGAACTCGAGGACTCCATCTACGCCTATGAGTCGAACCATGTGAGCAAGCGCTCGTATGTGGCCGTCGACGAGAGCCGCCCAGCCAAGAGCAGCACTTCATACAGCACAAAGAAAACGACGACAACCCGGGGCTACGGTTCGTACGGCAGAAGCAACACGAGCAGTAGTGCGGGGTCGGGCTCCACATCCCGCTATGGGCGCAGTTCCAGAGGAGCCACCACCTCATCAGGTAAGACTGGCTACACATCAGGCAGGTCAAGTGGTGGCGGAAGCCACCGTGGCCGCCGCTGACACCCTCTTCCACCCCAAAACCAACCCCACTATCTATGGACGAACAGAATCTCACTGGCAAAGAACAGTCAAAAGAAATCGATGACGAGAAAATAGTGGACGAAGCCTTCCAGCAGTTACTGGAAAGTTATCTATCATCGCCCCACCGCAAGAAGACGGACATTATCACCAAAGCGTTCAACTTCGCGCGCCAGGCTCATAAAGGCGTGCGCCGTCTTTCGGGCGAGCCATACATCATGCACCCCATCGCCGTGGCCATGATTGCCTCGAAGGAAATGGGGCTTGGCTCAACGAGTATATGCTCAGCGCTTCTGCACGATGTGGTGGAAGACACCGACTACACGGTGGAGGACATCCAGACCATCTTTGGTGTGAAAGTAGCCCAGATTGTGGATGGTCTGACCAAGATTTCGGGTGGTATTTTTGGCGACCAGGCTTCGGCCCAGGCAGAGAATTTCAAGAAGTTGCTGCTCACGATGAGCGACGACATCCGTGTGATTCTCATCAAGATTTGCGACCGTCTGCACAACATGCGCACCCTGAGCAGTCAGCCCGCCAACAAACAATACAAGATAGCCGGTGAGACATTATATATATATGCACCTCTGTCCAACCGCTTGGGTCTGAACAAAATCAAGAATGAACTTGAGGACCTGAGTTTCCGTTATGAGCACCCTGAGGCCTACGAGGCCATCAAGATGAAACTGGCCCGTACCGAGGCCACCCGCCAGGCACTATTCGACGAATTCACCGCCCCCATCTCACAGGCCCTCGACCGCCTGGGCTTCACCTACGAGATCAAGGCCCGTGTGAAATCCCCCTACTCCATCTGGTCGAAGATGCAGAACAAGCACGTGACCTTCGACGAGGTGTTCGACATCCTTGCGGTTCGCATTATCTTCAAGCCCATCAACAAAGACGACGAGATAGAAGACTGCTTCAAAATCTACGTCGCCATGAACAAGCTCTATAAATCCCACCCCGACCGCATGCGCGACTGGGTGAACCACCCGAAAGCCAATGGTTATCAGGCCCTTCACGTGACACTGATGTCGAAGCAGGGCCAATGGGTGGAGGTCCAGATACGCTCGGAGCGTATGAACGACATTGCCGAGCAGGGTTTTGCCGCTCATTGGAAATACAAGGAAGGTGACCAGATTGTAGAGGACGACGGCGAGTTGAACGACTGGCTGAGCACCATCAAAGAGATACTTGATGACCCTCAGCCCGACGCAATGGACTTTCTCGACACCATCAAGCTCAACCTCTTCGCCTCGGAGATATTCGTCTTCACCCCAAAAGGCGAAATCAAGACCATGCCCGCGGGATGTACCGCTCTTGACTTCGCATTCCAGATTCACACGTTTATTGGCAGTCACTGCATCGGAGCCAAGGTCAACCACAAATTGGTGCCTTTAAGCCATAAGTTGCAGAGTGGCGACCAGGTGGAAGTTCTCACCTCCAAATCGCAACATGTGGATGCCTCATGGATTAACTTCGCCACCACCGCCAAGGCAAAAGCCAAGATTCAAGCCATCCTTCGCCGCAACCTACGCGAGGTGCAGAAGGCAGGTGAGGCCATCCTGAAAGAATTTCTTGAGAAAAACGGGCTTGAGCTTTCCACTTCCAACATCGACCGCCTGTGTGCATTCCACGACATCTCTGAGCCCGACAAATTCTTCCTTGCCCTGGGCAACAAGACCATCATTCTCAGCGAAAAGGACAGCGACGAACTACTGGAGAAACACTCCTCTCCCTCCAACTGGCGCCGTCTGGTACCCTTCTGGAACAGTGAGAAGAAAAAGAGCAAGACCAAGGAGAGCAAGGAAAAGGCCGACGCCCCTGCCAGCGAGGACCTTATCGTGGTGGGCAAAGAATTCAACCGCAAGAAGCCCTTCTTCATCACCGCCGAGAACATCCACCGCCTGATATTCCCCTCATGCTGCCGCACCATCCCCGGCGACGACAGCCTGGGCTACATCAACAACAAGAGCCACATAGAAATACACAAGCGCTCATGTCCTGTGGCCGACCGGCTCAAGACCAGTTTCGGCAACCGCATTATCGACGTGAAATGGGACATGCAACGGCAGGTCCTCTTCCAGGCCACCATCCAACTCACAGGTATCGACCGCATCGGATTGCTCAACGAGATGACCAACGTCATCTCCAGCCAACTCAGTGTGAACATGAAGCGCCTGGTTATCAGTTGCGAAGACGGTATCTTCGACGGCACCATCGAACTGAACGTGCATGAGCGTGAGGATGTAAGCCTGATTATGGAAAGTCTGAAGAAGATTGACGGAATAGAAGAAATCAAACAAATACTTTAAAAACTAATGAAAAAAACATTTTTCCTGCTGCTTGCTGTGATGTCGTTCGTCGCAGTCCAGGCAGCCAACAAGTATGACAATCCCGACACGATTGTTGTGGCACGTGATGGCACCGGCGAATTCCGCACTGTGAGCGAGGCCATCGAGGTTTGCCGTGCATTCATGGATTATCACAAGGTGATTCTCGTGAAACGCGGTGTGTATAAGGAAAAGGTCATCATTCCCTCCTGGCTCAACAACATAGAGATACTGGGCGAGGATGTGGAAAACACCATCATCACCTGGGACGACCATGCCAACATCCGCCTTCAGGGCACCGAGCAGGGCATGGGCACCTTCCGCACTTACACCCTCAAGATTGAGGGCGATGATATCACGCTGAAAAACATCACCATCGAGAACAACTCCGCTCGCCTGGGACAGGCCGTGGCATTGCACACCGAGGGCGACCGTCTGAAAATCATCGGCTGCCGCATACTGGGGCACCAAGACACCATCTACACAGGCAAGGGCAACACCCGCCTGTATTTCCAGGACTGCTATATCGAGGGAACCACCGATTTCATTTTTGGCCCTTCCACAGCATGGTTTGAGAATTGCACCATCAAGAGCCTGATCAACTCCTATGTCACCGCAGCCTCCACACCGAAGGACGTGCCCTATGGCTATGTATTCAACCGCTGTCGTCTCATCGCCGGCGAGGGTGTGGACAAGGTGTATCTGGGCCGACCCTGGCGCCCCTATGCCTACACGCTTTTCATGAACTGCGAGTTGGGCAGCCACATGCGCCCCGAGGGTTGGCATAACTGGGGAAATCCAGCCAACGAACAGACCGCCCGCTATCTGGAATACAACAACTCTGGCCCCGGCGCCGACAAGAGCAGCCGTGTAGGCTGGAGCCGCCAACTTACCAAAAAAGAAGCCGCAGCCATCACCCCTGAGAAAGTATTCAACATCAGTAATCAGTGGAGTGGATTCTGATTTGAGATAAAGACCTCTTGAGAGAGGTCTTTTTTTTAGGAGGAGGAAGAGGATGGAGAGGATATAGAGGATATAGAGGATTCAGAGGATTCAGAGGATTCAGAGGATTCGGAAAATTCTAAATATTCTGAAAATTCCGAAAATTCTGATTCTGCAAAAAATGGGCAATGAGTGATTATTCGCGCTATTGGAGTGCTGATTTTACTAAAAATTGTTAAAAGAATGTTCAAAAGTGTGCTTTCTACACCTTCTATTACAAAAAATAGTTACTTTTGAAGCATAAAACAAGACTACTGAAACAAAGAAGAGATATGCCGGAGTTCATCAAATCCCGCAATATCATTAGAAAGCGACGAAAGAGTTCCGCTGAAACATAGTAAATGAAAGCATCATGGACATCCTTTCCAAAGGGGTGTCACGACTAATTATACCAATTCATCAACTCATTATAAAGTATAACTAAAACAAACGTTTATGCAATTACCAATCAAAAGAGCCTTTATGGCTTTATGCTTGAGCCTGTTTTGCTTCGTGGCCTTTGGCCAGAAGACCATTACAGGTGTTGTGACAGACGTGACTGGCGACCCACTGATTGGGGCGACGGTCTCTCTGGGTGGTACAAACGGTGTTGTCACTGACCTCGACGGCAACTTCACACTCAACAATGTGAACGTCGGTGCAACGATGACAGTGAGTTACGTGGGCTACCAGACACAGACTGTGAAAGTGGACAACCAGAACAGCTACAAGATTGTCCTGGAGTCCAATGACAAATCACTCGACGAAGTAGTTGTGGTCGGTTACGGCACGATGAAGCGTCGCGATTTGACAGGTGCCGTGGCATCGGTGACCGGCGAGTCGCTTGCCAAGAACCCTGTAGCCAACATTGCGCAAGCCCTTCAGGGTCAGTTGCCTGGTGTCTCTGTGATATCCCAGGACGGTCGCCCTGGTGCCACCATGTCGATCCGTGTGCGTGGTGGTGGCTCCATCACCCAGTCCAACGACCCGCTCTTCGTGGTCGACGGTGTGGTGACAGGCCGTATCGACGATATCCCCGCCGATGACATTGAGAGCATCGACGTGCTGAAAGACGCAGCCTCGACAGCCATTTACGGAGCCTCAGGTGCCAACGGTGTGATACTGATCACCACCAAGAGTGCCAAGGAAGGCAAGGCACAGGTAAAATACAACATGTATTATCAGTTGAAAGAGAAGCCCGCCCAACTCGACGTGCTCGACCCCTACGACTATGTGCTTCACACCTGGAGTTACGCCACAGCCTACGGTGCCTCGTATGGCGACAATGTGGCCAAGTACTTTGGCTTGGGCAGCAACTATGGCAACCATCTCAACGAATACAAGAACATGAGCACCCACAACTGGGTGGACGATTTGATGGACAGTTCCGAGGCCTGGAACCACGACCTCTCGCTGAGCGGTGGCACCAACACCTCCAGATACCGTGCCTCTGTCAACTACATGAAAGACAACGGTGCACGTATCAACACAGGTTTCCGCCGCTGGAACGCCAGCTTCAAGTTCCAGCAAGACCTCAGCAAGAGTCTGAAATGGGATTTGGATGCCCGCTATAGCGAGATGCGCTTCCGTGGAACCCGTTTCAACACAGCCACCTCGGCCTACCAGTTCCGCCCTGTGGACAATCCTTTAGGTGCCGACGCCGACCCCTCACAGATGGGACAAGGCTCCTCGTTTGTGGAGTACTCACGCAATCCTCTCGACTATACCAAGAACTACGACCAGTACACAGACATCAACCGCCTTCGCGTGAACACAGGTCTCTCATGGACCATCATCAAGGGTCTGGTGGCCAAGTCAGAAATCGGCCTGATGCGTGCCTGGAACGAGCGCCGCACCTGGGACGGTGGCAAAGCCGACCAAGGTTATAGTTCCGCCAACCTCTACAAAGCCAACAGTTACAACGTACGCTGGTCAAACACACTGAATTATCAGGTACAGGGTCTCGGTCCCGACCACAATCTCGGTGTCCTGGTAGGCTATGAAATGCTTGCCGACAAGACCAACAGCAGCAACATCTACGGTTATGGCTATCCATCGGAGTTCTCTATGAACGACGCTTTCGGAATGATCAACTTCACCGGAAAGACCAAGGGAAGCGAGGGTCTGGACAAGTTTGAGAACGTCATTGGCGAGCCCAAGCACGTGCAGTCGTACTTCGGCCGTGTCAACTATTCCTACAAAGGCCGCTACCTGCTCACCGGTACATTCCGTGCCGACGGTTCCTCCCGTTTCGCCCCCAACAAGACCTGGGGTTATTTCCCCGCAGCCGCTGCTGCCTGGCGTATCTCCGACGAGGCCTTCATGGAAGGCACACGCGACTGGCTCGACAACTTGAAGTTCCGTCTTTCATACGGTACCTCGGGTAACGACAACATCAGCGCCAGCCTCTGGCGTGAGACATGGGAGACCAAGATTATCAGCGTGGATGGTGAGAACAAAGTGGTCTATCAGCCCGGTTCGCTCATGGCCAATCCCGACCTGAAATGGGAGACCACCGTATCACGCAACGCCGGTCTCGACTTCGGATTCCTCAGAGGAAAGGTACGTGGTACACTCGACTTCTACTGGAACACCACCAAGGACATTCTCATGAAAGTGCCTATCGACCCATCTACCGGTTACAGTTACCAGTATCAGAATGTAGGTAAGACCTCCAACCGCGGTATCGAACTTGCCCTCTTCTACGAGGCAGTACGCACCAAGGACTTCGGTCTGAGTTTCAACCTCACCTACAACTACAACAACAACATGGTGGATGAGATCAACCCCAACATCGACATCAATCCCGACACCCATACGGGCTGGGGCTCGTCCATGCGCAAGCCTTACTACGACTACATCATCCGTCCGGGACTCCCCGTGGGTACTGTCCAGGGCTTCAAGAGCAACGGCTTCTATACACTCGACGATTTCAACTACGAGAATGGCGTTTACACTCTGAAGGCAGGTGTTCCCGACACCAAGAGCATCATCAACTATCCCGCCGACGCTTTCAAGGGCCACAAGGCAGAGGGTCAGAATGCATTCCCCGGCATGGTGAAATTTGAGGACGTGAACGGCGACGGCGTTATCGACGACAGCGATGCCACCGTGATTGGCAAGACACAGCCACACCACACAGGCGGTTTCAACATCAACGGCAACTACAAGAACCTCGACTTCTCACTGGGCTTCACCTATCAGATTGGCGGCAATGTTTACAATGCCAATGCCATGCACGACATGATGGGCGACAAGGACAACTCACTGGGTGCCAACCGTCTGTCAATCGTGAAGGACTGCTACCGCATCTACGACGTGGATGGCAGCGGCAATATTGTTGCCGTAACTGAGCCTGCCGCCCTGTCGGCACTCAACGCCCATGCCAAGTACGCCCTGCCTTACTCAGAGTATGGGCTTGCCTCCTCAGAGTTCATCGAGGATGCCTCCTATCTGCGTCTGAACACGCTGACCATCGGTTACACCTTCCCGAAGACCTGGCTGTCGGCTGTAGGAATCAACAACGCCCGTGTGTATTTCACAGGTGCCAATCTGTTCTGCCTGACCGGCTACAGTGGCCTCGACCCCGATGTGAACACCAACATGAACGCCGGTGGTGACGGATTCCCCACCCCGTTCTACGACTATCAGGCTTATCCCAAGACCCGTTCCTACACATTCGGACTCAACGTAACATTCTAATCAAGAAAGGAGTATCAATATGAAAAAGATATTATATATTACATTGTTTGCGGCCGGCATGTTCTCCATGACATCATGCGATGACTATCTGGAGACCAGTTCCCCCTCGACAGTCGATGCAGAATTTGTATTCTCCAACATGGTGACAGCCCACGCCGCCATGGACGGTGGCTATGAGGCATGGCGCGACATTCTGCAGAATGGTGTCTTCGGCGATGGTCTGTGGTATGCTGCCGATGTGGCAGGTTCCGACATCATGCGCCATCCCGAGGCTTTCAGCAACCAGCCCGGACGCCACTATCCCGAAAGTTTCTACCAGAACGGCAAATACGCCAGTTCATACGGACTTCTCTCTTATCTCAAGGAAGACGATATCTACGCCAAGTTGTTCAACGTGGTGAGCAAGGCCAACGCCATCATCACCGCTGTGCAGGGAATGTCGGACTTTGACGAGAAAATCAAGAACGCCACCAGCCCCAACAGTCTGAGCCAACTCTACGGCGAGGCCGTGGCCCTGAAAGCCTGTGCCTATCGTGAGTTGATCAAGAACTGGGGCGACGTGCCCTATCAGGCCCGTCTCGGCGAGTCGGCAGGTGGTCTTGCTCCACGCGACTCCATCTATGATGCCATTCTAGCCGACCTGATGGCCGTTGAGCCACTGATGTACCCCATCGGCAAATGCCCCGACTACGACGCCAATGTGAAGAACTATTTCTCACAGACATTTGTCCAGGGTCTGATTGGACGAATTGCGCTTGAGGCAGGCGGCTACCAGACCCGCCGTGGCGACATCACCCCTAAAAATGGTTCCGGACAAGCGCTGACCATCGAGAAGAAAGGCAACGATAACAACGGAGCCAGTTATGGCCGCCGCAGCGACTGGCAAGAATTCATGAACATTGCCAAGACCTATTTCAAGAAGGCTATCGACAATCCCGGCAGTGCAAAGTGGAGCGACAGTTACGAGACATTCTTCCTGCAGATGCATGAGGCCGACGCCGTCTATGCCGACGAGTCCATCTATGAGGCACCGATGCAGCAAGGTGGTGGCAACGACGCCCGTTCCTATTCGTTTGGCCGTCCTTCCGACGGAGGTTCCAAGAATGCCTATCCTTGCAAGGCCTATGGTCAGGGACGAATCAACCCCGCTTTCTACTATGGAATGTTTGACCCGAAGGACATCCGTCGCGACGTTTCCTGCACGGTTACCGGAAGTACCGGCAAGGGCACAGAGCGCCTGATTCCTTTCAATCCCAACTCAAAGGCCAGCGGTGGCGGTATCTCCACCAACAAGTGGGACGAGAATCGCCAGAAGAACGTGTGGACCGCCAACCAGCGTAAGGCAGGCTTCAACCAGCCCTACATGCGCCTCTCGGAGATTTATCTGGGTTATGCCGAGGCTTGTGCCATCACAGGCGACAACACCAACGCCCGCATCTATCTCGACAAGATTCGCAACCGCGCCTTCCCCTACGGTGGTGCCAACACAGACGCTTTCATCGCCAAATCAGGCTCGCTCTACAACGCCATTATCGATGAGCGCGGATTTGAGTTTGCCGGCGAGGGCGACCGTCGCTTCACCCTGATTCGCTCAGGTCTCATCGGCGAGAAAATCAAGGCTGTGAAAGAACTGACCCGCAAGATGCTCGACGGACTGGCAGCCAATGGCTACTATGAGTTTGAGAATGGAAATGTCATCTCCAACTACGTATGGACCAAACTCGTTGATGCCAAGACTCTCTACGGCTACCGCCTGACAGGCATCACTCCCGCCGACAAACTGGACGACCCCGTGCTCTATCCCGGATGGCGTGGCCAGAACGACGACTGGGCTTCCTACGGCCTGGACTATGGAAGTGCCACTCCTGCCACCAACCTTGCCATCAAGGGACTTTTCACCCGCATCAGCGATGAGGAGGCAGCAGCCCTTGAGGCCGACGGCTACAAGAAAGAGAACTGGGGTGTGGATCTCGTGAAGAACGATGACGAATACTACAAGTACCTCTTCCTTGACTATGACTATGTGAGTGCCCCAATTTATTTCTGGCCCTTCACCCCGAATATCATGTCGACCGGCGGTTTCACCAATGGTTACGGTTTCAAGAGTGAATAATCCAGGAATTCAAGGGAAGTTGAAATGACTTCCCCCTTGAGTACATAAAGACTGCAGCCGGAGGTGAACCCTCCGGCTGTACTTTTATCACCCACATTCCGGGCTTGTTTCGACAACAAGAATAAGAGAAATATGTCGAATGCGGGATATATACTATACATTTCATCCTTTGTTAACCCCTTGTTTATCAACAAGAAAGCAGTTTGAATCATACACTGTGAGATATACATTCAATGATTGGCTATTGACATACCATTATTTTATTCGTATCTTTGCAGTGTCAAACCAAAAACTATAAAAATATGAAAAGAATACTACTACTTATCGCAGTCATGTCATTCTGTGCGAATATTTTCGCACAGGAAGCCAAAGAGTCATTGAAGACCAAATGTCAGGTTTTTGCTTTCTCATTTTTCGACAAACTGGCGCAGAAAGAACAAGATAATGTTTGTTTCTCACCACTCTCTGCCCAATATGCTCTATCAATGCTACTCAACGGCGCTGACGGGGAGACACTCCAGCAAATAAAAAATGTGTTGGAATTAGATGAATATGCTGCAGATGACATCAACCAATATTTTCAGCAAACCACCACTACCCTCACCACCCGTCCGCAGTTTGAATATGTGCCCAACGGATGGCAAACGGAAGAAGAACAAAGGAAAAACTACGAGAATGACCATCCTACCTGTGAACTGGCCAATAGTTTGTGGATGAAAAACGGATTCCCATTCTATGAGGAGTTCCAAAACATTTTATTAGGGATGTATCAGGCTGAGACTGGTAATGTGGACTTCACCACACAAGAAGGAATTGATGCCATCAACAGTTGGGCAAAAGAGAAGACCCATGGGCTCATCCCCCTTTTATTCGGCGAACCTCTTAACCCCACTGTAGTCATGCTGTTGGCGAACGCCCTGTATTTCAAAGGCACATGGACGACGCCTTTCCATGAAGATGAAACCACAAAGCAAATGTTTCACAATGCAGATGGCACAAACATCGAAGTGGACATGATGTATGCCAATGATTACAAGAGTGTGGCTCGCACCGACAAGTTTACTCTGGTGAAACTACCCTATGGATTAAAAGGAGACTTCTCCATGACGCTCTTTCTCCCAAACGAGGAAACAATGCCACAACTCACCCACGAAGACTGGTTGTCTGGAAGAGAACTGCTACAACCGAAAAGAATCGGACTGAATATACCTTGTTTTACCACCGAGGGAAGTTATGACCTGAAAGATATACTCGAAGAAATGGGAATGGTGGATGCCTTCAATGATTACTCTGCAAATTTCAGCAAGTTAAGTCCACTACCGGTTGCTATCTCGAAGGTGAACCAACTCAGTAAGATTATTGTCAATGAGACAGGTACAGAGGCAGCAGCCATCACTTATATCATGGCAGAGAACACGGCCCTTCCCGATCAACCTGAAGAGACCATTACCTTCGACCGTCCGTTCTACTACACCATCGAGCACAACGGCACAGACCAGGTACTCTTTGTGGGACGTATCAACCAGTTTGACAACAACACTGCCCACGGCAGCATCAATGGCATCAACACACCCGTCCACAAAACTTCTCCCTATGGCATCTACGACCTACAAGGACGCCGCCTCAACAGTATCCCCCAGAAAGGTGTTTATATCCAGAATGGGAAGAAGGTATCAAAGTTTCACCCCTAACCTTTCTGAGTTCACCCATATACATTTCACAAATCATTAAGCCTTTGTGAATCAAAAGGATAATAGGTAATTGCCATATACAAAGCATATACAATTTGGCAATTCCTATTGTCCTTTTCTTTTTTTTGAGTATTTTTGCATACACAACCACCAAATCTTATGGGAAAGAAATATCTTCAGATTATTGTCTTTATATTTGTTCTCATTTCCTGTGGGAAACATACCACTGCTTTTTCAAGCGACAGCGAGACCACAGCCACAGTCCAGAGTTGCTATGAGCAAGGACGTGCCCTGTTTGATGAAGAAGAGGCTGACAGCGCCATAGCCGTACTGCTTGTCGCTGCCAACGAGGTGGACCTGTGCCCTGACCGGCAACTGCGGATGAACTACCATGGACTGATGGCAGAGATTTATGAGCAGAAGAATCTTTTTGAACTACAGGAGCGCTGTTTACGGAAGAAATTGGATGCCGCTAAGAGTTTGGGCAACCTTTTTCAAATGGCTGACACACATTTCGCATTGGGCGTGTCGTGCTATACCCAGGACAAGCAGTCAGAGGCGAAACAACATCTCCGACAAGCATACGAACTCGCAGCGCCCGACTCCACTGACTTTCGTGCCCGCTGTATGCTGATGCTTGGCCAGATATTCCTACAAACAGAAGAGAATGACTCTGTGCGGCAAGTATTGGAAAAAGCGAAAAAAGAATCTTCTGAAATCGCTCACGACGAACTCTATCATCTTACCGAGGTTTACATGCTGTCGAATATGAGCGAGAGACAACAGGCTGAGGAAAAAATACGAGAATATCTTCAGAAAGACACTGACTACACACGGGTGGAACTGTTACGACTGGCAATGGAGATTCACGAAAAGGGCGACCAGACCACCCAAGCCCTTCATGATGCACAGCAACTGATAACACTTACAGACAGCCTTTCGGAACAAGAAGCCTCGCAGTCAACGGCAAAAATCCATCAGTTGAAACACGAGGAAAAGATGAGATTAGCCGCAGCAGAGCAACAGACACTCAAGGCCGCGGCACGCTCACGTCTCTATCTGATGCTGGCACTGCTGACATTTGTTGTGGCGACAGCAACCGTTGCAATCATCATTTTCCGACGCCGGACTATAGCAGCACGACAGGCAGAGATTGAGGCCCTGCGCCTTGCCGAGGCGGCACAAAACAACGAAGCCGAAGTGATGGCACAAAACGAGGAGTTGCAACGACGCTATTATGAGCACCTGTATGCCATTCTGCTACCCATCCTCAATGCCAAGCGCACGAGTTCGGGGCATATCGACCTGAATGAGAAATCATGGCGGCTGATAGAGGAGAACACCGAACTGGTGCTTCCAAATTTCGCACACAAACTACGTCGGAATCACCCCTCACTCACCGACGAAGACATCAGGTTTTGCTGCCTCGTGGCGATGAGGGTGCCCAACCCCGTCATTGCCAACATCTATGCCATTGCCTCATCATCAGTGGCAGTAAGAAAACAGCGGATGAAGAAAAAACTCGACGAGAGCATAGAGAACATGACATTAGAAAACTATCTGAACAAATATAGCATATGAGATATTGCTGGATTATCGCATTACTAATGATAGCAATGACTGTCCATGGACAGGATGTGTGGACAGAAGGCACTCAATGGGTGACCACGTATGAGGATGGCACAGTGGAAACGTATGCCCTGAAAGAAGACACCATCATCAACGACACTGTCTATTTAAAAATGATAGTGGAGGAAAACGACAGCCTGATAGGGTTTGTTCGCTCTGTCGCTGGCGACACCGTCATCCATGCGCGTGGAATCATTGACGGTGAGATTACCGAGGATTTTCTTTTGTATGACTTTGGTACTTTTGAAATAGGCACAGCTATATCCTTTAGTGTATATAACTATGAAGACAATAGCATCTCCACAGGCAGAATTCCTATCAAAGCAGACAGTCTCCTCGCTTATTATAATGATGTGATAGAAGAAGGTGATATTCTACCCTGCTATGCCGATATCGTGTTTAAGGTGGGTTATCTTGGCAACCCAATGGAACTATTCTACGATTTTTGGAATACTGAAATAGAAAGTTTAGCAATAGAATGGACTGATAATTGTGCGACTAATCCAGGTCCAAGTGGTGAGGGAAGTAAGCCCAACAAGAAGAACGTCAGTCATGTGGTATTAAAGCCCAAGGGAAAAGGTGGTGGTGGTGGTTATGTGGTGATGTATCCCACAGACTTCAAGCCCATTCTATACCATCCTAAAGACATCAGATACTACGACCTACAAGGTCACCTCCTCAACAGCATCCCCCAGAAAGGTGTTTATATCCAGAATGGGAAGAAGGTATTAAAGTCTCATCGACAGCCCATATCTAAGGGGAGAGGGGAGTAGTATGGTACTTTTAGACCAAACATAGTAAGACGTATTTTGTGAGGACAAAGGTATTGAGCTTTGGCGACATACAAAATACGTCTTATATGGAATGCTTACTTTGATTAATCAGTAACCAGGAAGCCGGTTACGATGTTGGCAACCGACATGACGTCAGAGATGTTGACCACTCCATCGCCATTGACATCAGCCTTTTCAATATCGAAGTCGGATGGCTGTTTTCCCATCACACAATCCACAATCATGGCCACATCGACAATCGTCACCACACCATCATTGTTCACGTCACCGGGAATGGGGTCAACTGTCGGTGTGTCGGGTATCGTTATAGGGTCTGGATTATCGTTGTTGTTTTCGTCCTCCAGATAGATGGCCACCCCTGTGACTCTGACTTGTGATCTGGCGGTGAGAGTCACCGTTTCGGCACTACCCGTCCAAACACCCAGGAAGCCATCCCAGATGTATTCACCCGTCGTGGGATTTTCCAGGCAACCCGGTCCGTACTTGCTGGTGCCCTCCATGACACATGAAAGCACCACCTTTGCCAGGCGTCCTACCTCTGTTGAGAACGTGATTTCGCTACCTTGATAAATGCGATAGTTTTGTCCGCTGCCAAGGGAACCGGCAGGAGAAACCTTCATCATGACACCTTGTTTCCTCACACTATCCGGCTGAGTGCTGAAACTTTTCTGCATACCCAAATCCTCTGAAGCCAAAAAGACAATTTCATTGCCAGATGGGTTGACAGATGGGTCGTCGTCAACAGTTTTAACTTTCGGTTGTATTCCAATAATCGCATCGCGCTCCGAGTTGTAAGATGCCCCTTTGCCGGCGCCTCCACTTCCCGTTCCTCCGGGTTTTAAAGCCTCGAGTGCGTAATATCCATCGCAAACTCCGCTCCATCCCCAATTGAAATGATATTTGCCGGTAGATGCCTGATAGCCGTCACAGATGAACTCATGTCCTGAACTGCTATTCTCATCGCCTCCACCCATACAAACGGGTCTTCCCGCTGCGATTTCCCCGTATATGATTTCGTCCCAGGCCTCGGCAGTCATACTGTCACGCTGAATGAACAGGGCCCCTTCGTCATATCCGAAACATTCGGAGAAGGCTCTCGGCATATCCTCGGAATAGGCTCCCGAGCCATTAACCATATAGTCCATAAACACAGACTGTCCGCAATACCTCATCAACTGCGCGACAGCCTTTTTCGACTCAGAGGTGGCAGGTTCGCACGTAGTCATCAGTTCCCAACTGAAAGTCTCCAAAGAGTCGAGAGCCGCAACATTGTAGCCCCTCGTCAACGTGGTGTATGCATCCAGAGCCTTGCATCCATGACGGTATTTGACATCATCATGCCCCACCACAGCCCAGTAATACATCACCTGAGCCATCGCCGTGGCCACACATCCCGTATAGCAATATCTTCTGTTGAACTTGCACTGCTGATAATATGGATTTCCCTGGTCCCACTGCGTAGGCACAAGATAGGGCACCTCCTGCTTCCCGGTGTTGTTGGTTTCCGCGCCAGTCACTTCGTATCCGTTGGTCCTTGCCCATGCGATTTCACTGGCAAGGCCATTCAGCCACGCCTTCATGTTGTCGGGGCATTCATCGAAAGTGTCGGGGGCTTTGTCACAATATCCGAGCACGGGCTGTGCTACATCATCTGCAGAAGCAATGACAAGATTACTCTCACCCTCGAAGGCGAAAGCATATATCACAGGTTGTTTGCGCCCAACGGCAGGATTGTAACGCTCGATAGAGAAAGCCAGTTGGGGATTGAGCACACCAGGAGCCCTTCTCATTCCCACTTTCGTGACGAATGAGAGTACATTGTGGCGTGCTGCATCCACTGTGATAGGATTTGCCCGAAGCAGTGTCGTCCCCATCAATGCAGCCACAATAGTCATCCATATTATGACGACACGTTTCATCTTAATATAAAACTACATTTCCGCTTACAAAGATAGATTAAAACTTATAAAAAAGCAAGAGAAAAGAAAAAATATTCAAATTTTTGCCATTTTTTTACATTTGGAGGGGTAAATGTCTCATATTCCCTTCTTTACCTTCTTTCTAAACTTCTTGGGCAGATGGTCGTTGATGATGTTCAGCACTTCTTTCATATACGGATTTTTTCTAAGCATGAGCCAGTAGAGAGTTGTAGCCGAGATGATTCCGAAGAGCATTGTCAGGACACTATTCAAGTTTAAGAAAGTAAACAAATAGGCTGGCAAACAGGCAATGAGCGAGAGGAAGAAGAAACCTGAGAAGTCCTTGATTTGCTCGATGTATCCAAGTTTGAATAATTTTCCAGTATAATACGTGTTGATGAAGATGGCAACCTGCATATTGATAACCTTTGACACGCATATTCCCACCACGCCAAAAGGAATTGCCGCAAAAAGAAAGATGACGGCAATGATTTTCTTGATGATTTCGAGTCGGAGGAACAGGTCGGACCTTCCGATAACCTTCAACAGATTCAAGTTGATGGTACACACATGCTCAAACATGGTATAGAAGCAATAAATCTGAAGGAAGACAATGGACATGGCCCATTTTTCTGTAAGCAAGAACAGGATAAAAGGTTTGCTTATTGCAGCGAGCAGTGTGCAAGCGAAAAAGATGCACAGGCTCATCACGCAGATATACTTGCGATAAATCTGAATAAGCCGTTTCTTGTCGCTTTGAATTTTCGCCATGACTGGAAAGGTGACTCTCTCAATCACGCCATTGATGTTCTCGTTTGGAAATTTTGCAAACCTTGTGCCTCGCGCATACAATCCCAGGTCGCCTGAGGAGAAATAGCGTCCGATTACCATCGGAGTCAGATTTGAGAACAACGTTCTCAAGAAACCTGTAAGAAGCAGTTTGTATCCGAAAGAGAACATCTCGCGAAAGGATTTCCACGAAAACATGAGTTTTGGTCTCCAATCACTGTAAAACCACACCAGCAACATATTCATGACCGACGATGCCATGTTTTGAATCACCAGGGCCCAGACTCCAAATCCTATATAAGCCAACACCACACCCACGATTCCAGAAATCACAGATGCCAGCATAGCCCTTTTGGCCAGTCCCTTGAAATTGATATTGATGGTGAAACGTGTCACCTGCACGGCACCAAAAGCATTGATAATCAAGCTTGCGGATTGTATTCTCAGGATTGGGCACAAAATCGGTGTATGAAAGAAATCGGCCACCCATGGTGCTATCAGGAACAAGATGACATAGCACAAGCAGGAAACGGCCATATTGAAATAGAACACCGTGCAGAAGTCAACTTCCTTTCGGTCCTCCTTCCTGATGAGAGCCGACTGGAATCCACTATGAATAAAGGCTCTGGACAAGGAATAGAAAATGGAGACCATGGCCACAGTACCAAAGTCCTTAGGCGACAGCAATCGTGCCAGAATAATGCCTATCAGGAAATGAATACCATGGACAGAGAAACGCTCAATCGCGCTCCATTTCACCCCGGCTAAAGTATCTTTTTTTAAAGACATTTTCGTTCAGTTTTTTCTGTTGACACATTTTCATTCAATGTCAATTCTCATTCCATCGTATGCCAGTTGCACATCGGGCGGCAACTGTGCATTTACTTCCTGATGCAGCCCTATATGATGACTAGGATGGATGAGCAGAGTGCGCGCGGCACTTATTCTTCGTACAAACCGTATGGCTTCGTCGACCACTTGATGAGAGTGGTGTAAAGGCTGGAATCTCAATGCGTTGACCACCAGTGTTTGGACACCTTCCAGGAAAGGCAACTCACTGTCGTTGATGGTTTTCATGTCGGTGATATAAGCCAGGGGGCCGAATCGATAGCCCAATATCGGCAGTTTGCCGTGCATCACCTCGATGGGCATCACCTCGATGTCACCAATAGAGAATTTCACGTGAGGCTTCACGGAATGTAGCGACAAGAGAGGCACACCAGGATAAAGATTGTCGCCGAAGCAATAGGGCATAGTGACTTTCAGCGCATCTACAGTGGCCTGATTGGCATAGATATTGACAGGTCCGAATACGCAGAAGGGCCTGAAGTCATCGATACCAGCCACATGGTCGTAGTGAATATGCGTAAGCAGTACGCCATTGATAGGTTTGAATTCAAACGGCATGATTTGCTGCCGGAAATCAGGTCCACAGTCGATGAGCACCCTTGTTGTCTCCGTCTCCAGCAGCGCCGAACTACGCAGTCGCTTGTCACGCGGGTCATTGCTCTCACACACGGGGCAATGACATCCCACACTTGGGACTCCACCGGATGTACCTGTACCTAAGAATGTCAGACGCATGGAAAATTAATTTTAGAGTCTATAGGATGTTCACCTCGGGTGTGATACTGATTCCGAACTTCGTTTGCACATCCTCACGGATTCTCTCACAGAGTGCGAGCACTTCTTTGCCTGTGGCTCCACCCCTGTTGACCAACACTAGGGCCTGTCGGTGATGGACACCGGCATTTCCCATGCTCTGTCCTTTCCATCCACACTGCTCAATCATCCATCCAGCTGGAATTTTCTCATGCTCCGCGTCGATGGTATAGTGTGGCATTCCCGGATACAGATTTTCCAGTTCGAGATATTTTTCCCGTGGCACTACGGGGTTGACAAAGAAACTTCCCGCATTACCCTGCTCTTTGGGGTCGGGCAATTTCTCTTTTCTGATATCTATCACGACTTGACGTAGTTGTTGAGCCGTAGGATTCTCTATTCCCTTGTCAGCCAGGCACTTTCTCAAGTTACCATAATCAAGGTTGGGGCGAAAGGTCTTGGAAAGTCGGTAGGTGACACTCGTAATAAAGAATCTTTGTCGCCATTCATGTTTGAACTTGCTGTCGCGATAGCCATAATCACAGTCGGCAGCCGCTATTTGCACGGGATTTCCGTCGCGCGTATCCACGGCCTCCACTTCCACTATCAATTCCTTGGCCTCCATGCCATAAGCACCGATATTCTGCACAGCCGATGCACCCACGTCGCCGGGTATCAGCGACAGGTTCTCGGCACCATACCATCCGGCCTCGACCGAGCGCTCCACCACATGGTCCCACTGCTCGCCCGAGCCGCATGTGAGCAACACGCTATCATCGTCCTCCCTTGCGGTCATCCCCATGATAGCCGATCTCACCACAGTACCTTTGAAATCGGCAGTGAGCAACAAGTTGCTTCCTCCTCCGATGATCAGCATATTCTGCCTCTCATGAGGTTGAAGTGTAGCAAAAAACGCGCTTGCCTCCTGTTCGTCACAAATTTCGACGAACCTGTCACATTTGGCCTCAATGCCAAAAGTGTTGTAAGCAGTAAGGTCAAAATCTCTATAGTCTCTCATCAATTCACCAGTTTCACCAGTTTCCACTTGCCATCCTTGACCTTGAAAGTCATCTCCGACTCCAGTCCGTTGGCGATGCCTCTTAACACCAGTATTTTCTGGCTCGACTTGGTATATTTCTGCCCGTATAGGATATTGTAGAGAGAGTCCTGCGGCAACACCACAGGTCGGAAGTCCGGCCACTGTTCAGGGCTGAACTCACCCTCAATCATCGCAAAATCATCGTCTGGGTCGGGTAGAGTTGCCTGCACCATGTCGTCCATACTCTCCACCTGGAAGACTGAGTCGGCCACGAACTGTGCATAGAAATCGAGGAATGACTTGTTGGGATTCTGATATGTCGTGTTTCGACAAATCTCAGTGAGCATCCACAATCCATTCTCCCTGTCAAACACATGCTGCTCCACACGCTTGTTGCGCAAGTCGATTTTCTCGATGACCACATGCCCAATCGTGGTGTCCTTGAGAAGGTTCATCTGCTTCTCATTGTCGAAAATCAACGTGTAGAACTCCTGATTCATAAAGAATTTCTCGATTTTCCAGTCTTTCATCTCGATAAACGACTCTTTCTCACCCTCCAGTACTTTGAGTGGGAATTTGATACGCTCATACTGCAATTTCTTGTTTGCAGTGAAATTGAAGAGGAAGTCATCGAACAACTCATCAGCAGACTTGGGCATAGGTGTGGCTGCAATCAGACTATCTCTGGGGCTGTCGGGTATAGTGTCAATGGGCAAGGTGTCTTTAGGCACGGTGTCGACAGGCACAGTGTCTTGGGTTAAGGCATCAGTCTCGGGCTTTTTGTCCTTGCAGCCCATTGTACAGCACATCATAACAACAGTTATGCAGAAAAAAAACAATGCGGTCTTTCTCATAAAATCATGTTAGACACCTTCATTCTTTAATATTAGATGCAAAATTACAATTTTATTTCAACATACATCGTAAAATTCGGGAAAATCATGTAATTTTGCACCATCTTAGCGTGAAAACCAGAAAATCACGCCTGATAAAGAATCTTTTTGATAAACGAACATAGCATTTTGCATATTACAAAAAAAGTAAATTATGCTCCTTGAGAAAATTGAAAAACTGCTTTTAGAAGTGAAAGAGCTTCATGCGTCGAACGCCGACGAGTTGGAAGCCCTACGAGTGAAATACCTCAGCAAGAAAGGTGAGATTGCCTCTCTGATGAATGATTTCCGCAGTGTTGCCGCTGACCAGAAGAAAGCCATTGGCATCAAGATCAACGAACTGAAGCAAACCGCCCTCGAGCACATCAACTCACTGCGCGACGAACTTCAGCAGGCCGACACCACCGACAACGACCTCGACCTGAGCCGCACCGCCTACCCCATCGGCCTGGGCACCCGCCATCCCATTTCAATTGTGACCAACGAGATTATCGACATTTTCTCACGCATGGGCTTCACCCTTGCCGACGGCCCAGAGGTGGAAGACGACCTCCACGTATTCACCAAGATGAATTTCGCTGCCGACCATCCCGCCCGTGACATGCAGGACACCTTCTTCGTGGAGACCAACCCCGACGATGTGGCCAAGAACATCATACTCCGCAGTCACACCAGTTCGGTCCAGGCCCGTGTGATGGACACCACTCAGCCTCCCATCCGTGTGATTTGCCCCGGCCGTGTATATCGCAACGAGGCCATTACGGCACGTGCCCACTGCTTCTTCCATCAGATAGAGGGCTTGTATATCGACAAGAATGTGTCGTTTACCGACCTGAAGCAAGTGTTGCTCACTTTTGCCCAGGAATTGTTCGGAGCCGACACCAAGATTCGTCTTCGTCCCAGTTTCTTCCCGTTCACTGAGCCAAGTGCAGAGATGGACATCTCCTGTCACATCTGTGGCGGTGTGGGCTGCGGATTCTGCAAGCACACCGGTTGGGTGGAGATATTAGGCTGTGGCATGGTGGATCCCAACGTGCTGGAACTTTGCGGTATCGACAGCAAGGTGTACAGCGGCTACGCTTTCGGTGTAGGTGTTGAGCGCATCACCAATCTGAAGTACCGTGTGAGCGACCTTCGTATGTTCTCGGAGAACGATATCCGCTTCCTCCGTGAATTTGAGGCAGCAAACTAAAATTGCTTTTGTGCCCTCAGTGCATTTCTCTCACCTCTCACCACTAAACCAAAGGCCCTGGAAATCAACAAATTTCCAGGGCCTTTGGTTTTATCGTATCATCACCTTTTTACCATTCTGAATATATATGCCAGAAGTGGGATGGCTTACCCTGCGCCCCTGCAGGTCGTAGTAGAAGCCGTCGTTATGAGCAGTCGTGGGAATGGAGTTGATGCCGTCGGTTAAGGCGTCAACGAATTTCAGATAGCCCGATGTGTTGTCATCCTTTCGATAGTCGGCGAGGAAATAATAAGGAGTATTGGCGTCAAAATAAGTCTGTGTCGTCTCTACCATACAAACTTTCCCCTCCTTTTTGCCAAGCACATAATGACGAGTGTCGGGCTGCGGAATGCTGAATCCCATCAGGAATCCCAGTGAGTCGGTGGCACAGCGAAGAGTGTTGTCGGTCACCACATTTGTCACAGGCTCCACAGGCGTCAGTTTGTTGAGGGCAGGTTCCGCTCCGTTAAGTTTCAGAATAACAGGTGTCATGGCGGGTATCACATCATCAGAGATTTCACGTTTTACTATCTCTGAGTTTTTGGCATCCACGTCATCAGTCAGATAATAGGCTTTCATACCCTCGGCCAGACGTACGGGGAAGCCCAGTGCGATGGAAGAGAACCATGTATCATCATTGTCCTTCACGACACCTTCCACTCCCAGGTAATTCTCTTCGTCCACTGGCACCATATTCCACATGGCTTTCTTGCCCTGAGCCTGGAATTTTGTGGAATTGGCGAAGCCGAACTGCGGTCCGAAGGTATCGTCGTTCTGCTCCACAAGATAGAGTCGGTCGGCAAAATAGATGTTCTGTGCCAGGCTGTAGGCGATGGGTCTGAGATACTCCCGGCCCACAGTATAATCATCGATATAATCTGTCGCGCGTTTACGCAGCAAATCAAGGTATTCGTTGGCCACAGTTGTGAGATAAGAGTTCAGGATACCAGCGTTGAGCGGGAAAACGGGTGTATTGACATACAGATAGTAACTGTTTTCATCGGCAGGTTCCAGATATAGATTTCCATCTGCATTGGCAATATATTTCTGGAAGTCCTGGTAAGTGTATTTCCTAATCAAAGGCACCACCAAGTCGGCAACATTGGCCGACATATACGACAGCACGTAATGCTCGAGTGTGTCTTTAAGGCTTGCGAACTGCTCCTCGTCGAAGAGATTTGCCGCAATGTCTTTCACCATGGGAATCACCTGGTTGACCAAGTCGACATTCTGGATGGTAAGCGCCGTGAAATGATTGTTTTCAACAGCCGTGTAGGCTATGGTTCCCGGCAGTACGACTGCCTGCTCAAGAGTGGCACTTGGTGCCACATGAGTATGTCCAGACAACTGTGCGATGTGCTCTGAGGCCACATTCTGAAGACGGTAATAACCATTGTCTTGCGCACTTGCGCCAATGAATGACAGAAACAAAACGCACAGCGTCAGCAAATAGTATTTCTTTGTCATAATAAGATGATATGTTGATTTTTGCGTGCAAAGTTAATGCAAAACGAGAGCATAACAAAAATTATTGCTTAGATTTTTACTTGGGTGTTTGCACATTTTCCATCATGAGGCCTTCCACATCGTCGGTGATGATGGCTTTGCGCGAGTCGGGATTGTCGAGCATGAAGGTGACGTCTCGCAGTTGCAGCCCGCGTACATGCCTTGCATACAGGGCGTATGCCGGACACATGCCCAGGAACTTTCCGGGTTCGGGATATTTGTTGCCCAGTTCGGGATAGTCGTCTGCAACAGTCTGTGTGACACCCCCACGGTATCGTATTTGTATATTGCTCAGCCTAATGTTTTCCACGGGATGTCCCTTCATTCCAGTGATGAGTATGCCCGAGAGCGAGTCGCAGTCATCGGCCGTGAGATTGCTGATTTGAATATCCCGCGCCGAGGAGACATCAGTCCGCTCCTTGGGTCCCCGGTTCCGGCATCCAGTGGTGATATAGATGGGATAATGGTGGACGTGGCTCATCGAGATATTGCTCACCACGATGTTCTCCATGTGGCCTTGGTCCACCTCCTCGAAAGCCAGTCCACTGCTATAATAACAATTGCATCCAGTGATATTGATGTTCCTGTAGCCTCCATTGCTCTCGGTACCCAGTTTGATACGTCCGCACACCCAATTAACCTGCTCAGGCACATAGGTTCCATCGAGGGTAGTGCCCAGTTTGTATCCCGTCACCGTGCAGTTGTTGATGAGAATATTCTCACAGATGACTGGTTTTTTAAGTGCGTAGGAACTTTTGAGTACCAGCGCATCATCATGAGGAGTATTGATTTTGCAGTTTGACACGGTGACAAAGCGGCAACAATCGATGTCGATGCCGTCGCGATTGGTGTCGATGGTCACATTGTCGATGTGCGCATACTCACAGCCTGTAATAATAATGGCAAAATGTCCTCCGCGGAAGATAGTGATGTCCCGTATGAGCACATTGCGGCAGAGTTTCAGTGCGATAGACTTATCGCCCATGCCGATGCTTCCTCCCTGTACGTTGCCGGCAGTCTCAGTGTCATGGCGCGTGAGTCCCCGTCCGTCGATGGTGCCGCGTCCCGTGATGGAGACATTGGTCTGCCCCTCGGCCCATATCAGCGAGTTGTGAAAATAGGTGTGCCCTCCATCCTGATACTCTGGCCCGCCAAACACCTCAGAGGCATCGTATGCTCCACGCTCGTCGGTGGCTATGATGGTGGCTCCGGGCGAGAGATTCAACTCGATGTTGCTTTTCAGATGAATGCTGCCTGAGAGGTATTGCCCGGCAGGGAGCCTTACGACACCGCCCCCCTCCTTGGCACATGCCTCGATAGCCGCATTGATGGCCGGGCTGTCGAGGGTCTTCCCATCGCCCTTGGCACCGAAATCACACACATTATAATCAACGTTGCTTGCTTCCGCTGTCCACACAGACAGCAAGACATAAATAATTGTAAAAATGGCTTTTCTCATGACGTTTCAAATATCTCCACAAAAATACAAAAAAAACCGAATGTTTGCCAACAGAATGCGTCGAATTCTTCGTCCGAGGGACTAAAAACGCAAAGAAATCACCCAATCTGCATCATTTGTCAAATTTCCTTTATATCTTTGCTTTAAAAGCGAAGATAAGATGCACCTCGGCATAAAAAATGAATGAATTCATTTTGTTCTGCACTCGGTTTTCATTATCTTTGCGGAAAATAAAGATTCATGCGCATTTTTTTGAAAAAGATATTGAAACATATCAAGCTGTTGCTGAGCATCTTGCTGGCGGCAGGAATCTTTTTTGCCTGTCTTGGGCCGTTGCGCCCCTTGCTGAACTGGCACGAGCAGCAGCACCTGTTCCGCTGGACCTCATCATACTTCAGCGAGCAATGGGCAAGCCCTGGTGGGTGTAAAGAACTGTTTGCGTCGTTTGTCACCCAGTTTTTCTACATTGGATGGCTGGGTGCCCTGTTGGTAGCTTTGCTGTCCGTGCTTCTGCAGTTGCTGGTGTGGCAGCTGATGAAATGGTGCCGTCTGGGCAAGAACATCCTGTATCCTCTCAGTTTTATTCCCTCCCTGTGGCTCTTTTATCAGATTTTTATCCCCACGGCATACAATGAAGACCCGGCGTTCAAGGAATCTGTCACCTACGACTATCTGGTGCGCCACCATCAATGGGACAAAATCGTTCGGCACTCCCTGTCCACTCCCCCCACCACCCTTCATGGGAAATGGTGCACGAACTATGCGCTGGCCATGCGCGGTCAACTCAATGACCAACTGTTCCAGTTTCCGCAGTCAGGTCCCGACGGACTCTTGCAGGATGGCCGCCACGTCGAGTCACTGCCCCTTTTTGCGCTGAGCGACATTTTCCTCCAGTTAGGTTGTGTGAACGACGCCGAACGCATGGCCTTCGACGCCATCCAATTGATGCCCGACCATCACAAGAGCGGCCGACTGTACCAACGATTAGCAGAATGCAATTTGATTAATGGCGACACTGTCATCGCGCAGAAATATATGCGCATTCTCAACTCCACCCTCTTCTATTCAGGCCAAATAGAAACCGCGGAGCAGAGCCGCGCCTATCGAGTAGCCGCCGACAGCCTGCTTACCCCCCTGATTCCCCACAAACTGCAGTCGCTTATCAGCGAGCACCCCGACAACCGTCTGGCACAAGACTACCTGCTGGCTTATCAATTGCTCAGACTTGATTTCAATGGTGTACTCGACGCGGAATTGGCGGTCCAGAAGCAAGCGCCCCGCGTGGCACCACGCGCCGTGCAGGAATGCATCATCGGCAACTGGGTGCTGACTCACCCCAACGACAGTTTCCCCATACCTCTCAGTCCCGACATCTTCGACCAGACGATGAAATACATGCAGGTAGTGAACCGTACAGGCAATATGCTCGACCCATCGCTGTCGTCAGATGCCCATCTCCATTCCTACTGGCACTATTACGCTGAATCAAAACAAAAAATCAAGGAAAAGCCATGAGAACTCTCCTCGTCTCATTTTTCGTCTGCCTACTGTTGTCGTGCTCCGACCGTCCCCATGACGTCACCACCACCGACACACTGCCACCCATCTATCCCGACTATGTGGGTGTGACCATCCCAGCCGACCTCGCCCCGTTGAACTTTGGCATCAAGGACAGCGATGTGGAGACCCTTGATGTAGTGGTGAAAGGCAAAGACGGCGAAATACACGCCAACGGGGATTATGCCGACTTCGACATTGATGAATGGCACGCACTCACGCAAAAATGCCGTGGCGACAGTCTGATGGTGACAGTCTGCGCGAAAAGGGATGGTGCCTGGACACAATATAAGGAGTTTCCCATCTATGTGAGCGGCGACGAACTGGGAGAATGGGGACTCACCTACCGTCTCATCCCCCCTGGTTATGAAACGTATGGCAACATGGGTCTGTACCAACGAGACCTGCACAACTTCGACCAGACACCCATCATCGAGAATCGTGATATAGACATGAACTGCGTCAACTGTCACACCAACAACCGCACCGACCCCACGCGGTTCACCTTCCATGTCCGCGGTGACCATGGTGCCTCGGTTGTGGGACATGGCGACAATCTCGACATTCTTGTTCCCCGCAACGAAGCGATGGGCGGGGGAATGGTCTATCCTTACTGGCATCCGTCGGGCAACCTGATTGCCTATTCCACGAACCAGACCCATCAATTGTTTCATCAGTTGCACGACAAGCGCGTGGAGGTGTACGACAACACTTCCGACATTATTATATATGATGTAGCAAACCGACAGATTCGCCGTGACAGCAGGGTGGCCACCGCTGATTATCTGGAGAATTATCCAGCATTCTCACCCGACGGCCGATGGCTCTATTTCTGCAAGGCGGAGAAGATAGACAGTATATGGAGCGACTACAAAGACATCCGTTACAACATCTGCCGAGTGGCACTTGATTCGGCAACAGCCGAGTTGAACGGCGAGGTGGAAACAGTTATTGATGCCCGCGCCATGGGCAAAAGTGCCAACCAACCACGCATTTCCTACGACGGGCGCTTCCTGCTTTATACACTTTCCGACTATGGCTGTTTTCCCATCTGGCACAAGGAGGCCGACTTGTGGATAAAAGACCTTGTGAGTGACAAGGCATTTCCGCTCGACGCCGCAAACAGTCCCGATGCAGAGAGTTTTCACAACTGGAGTCTCAACTCACGATGGATTGTGTTCACCAGCCGCCGCAACGACGGACTTTACACACAACTGCTGATAGCGCACGTCTCTCCCGAGGGCATCGTGTCGAAGCCGTTCCTACTTCCGCAGCGCAACCCGCTGGAATATGACGCCGAGACCACTTTCTCTTTCAACACGCCAGATTTCGCCTCGGCTCCATTAAGGTATTCCCCCGAGGAAATCAGCCGGAAAATCATGAATGAGGAGCGGACAGGAACTGTTTTGATTGGCAACTGAAGCACGCTTCCCCAATCCCCAAAACTGAGATATTAACCAAAGCATACATCTATGAAAAATTATTTGTCATACGCAATTATTTTAATGGTGGCAAGCACTGTCTTGCTGTCGTGTAAGTCATCATCCAATGCCTTCAAGCAAAAGGTATGGGTGGATATGATGGCGGAAAAGGTGCCCATTCAACTGACAGAGGAGCAGAAAGTCTTTGTCAGCGACAACAACGCCTTCACGCTGAATTTCATGAAGGAGGCAAATGAGGCCAGCGACAATAACAAGAGTTTTATCTTTTCGCCGTTGAGCGTCACCTATGTCCTGGCTATGGTGAACGATGCCGCCACCGGCACCACTGAGCGGGAACTGGAGCAAACCCTGGGCTTCCATGAGGGTGGTATTCAAGCCGTCAACGCCTATTGCAAAAACCTGATTGAGAATCTGCCCAAGACCGACACAAATATGGACCTCACCATCGCCAATGCCATTTTCCTGAATAAAACCCAAAAACTCAAGGACCAGTTCAAGCAAGACATGCAAGAGTTCTACCATGCTGAGGCCGAGGCGCTCGACTTCTCTTCGCAGAAAACAGTCGGTCGTATCAACGACTGGTGCAATAAGAAGACCAAAGGGATGATTCCATCCATGCTCAGCGATGTGGACCCAATGGCCATCTCCTACTTGCTGAATGCCATTTATTTCAAGGCAGAATGGACAAAGAAGTTCGACCCCAAAGAGACCAAGGAAGAGACTTTCACCACAGTGAATGGCAAAAAAGAGTTACCACTGATGCATCAGAATGTGCTCATCAACTATGTGAAGAACAGCACTTTCGCTGCCATTGACATTCCCTATGGGAACAAACTGTGGTGTATGACGGTGATGTTGCCAGAAGAGGGGAAGAGCACCGACGACATCATCCGCCTGCTTTCGGAAACGGGATGGGGCACCCAAAAACACAAGGACCTCATGAAGGGCACGATGGGATATAAGGTGGATTTGAAAATACCACGCTTTGAGACTTCATCGGATACCGATAAACTGAAAGGTGGATTGAATGGTCTCCTGCAGAAATTAGGCATTCACGAGGTATTCAACAGCGATTGTACGGAGATTCTCAACATGTGCGACGATCCTGTCCACATCGACATGATACGACAGAAGGCCATGATCAAGGTCAACGAGGAAGGCACCGTGGCCGCCGCCGTAACGGCTTCCGGACTTTTGGGTGGGGCTGCTGTCGACATGACACCCAGAGCCACTTTCCACGCCAACCGTCCCTTCGTCTATGTCATTCGCGAATTATCGTCGGGTGTCATCCTCTTCGTGGGGAAATATACGGGGGAATGAACGACGCCACAGGGGAATTACCTTTGTCATGACAGAACCATCCAACAGCGAAAGATAAATACCTACTATGCAAAATCTGATAAAATCCCATAAGTAAATGGCCAAGAAGAAGAAAGGAAAAGAACCAGATTTATTCGATGCTTTAAAAACACCACAGGAACTAAGAATGGAAGGTGTGCAGAACCTATACAATTATTTGTTTGAGGCATGCAACATCCTGCGTGGACCTGTAAGTCAAGACAATTTCAAAGATTATATCACGCCTATCCTCTACTTCAAACGAATATCCGACGTCTATGACGAGGAGACGGAAGATGCTCTTATTGAAAGTGGTGGTGATATGGATTATGCCGCGCTGCCTGAACAGCATCGGTTCGTCATTCCCGATGGCTGCCATTGGCAGGACGTGCGTGAGCGTACAGAGAACCTCGGTTCTGCCATCGTGGGAGCCATGCGTGGTATCGAATTGGCCAATCCCGACACGCTCTATGGTGTACTAAGCATGTTCAGCGCTCAGAAATGGACCGACAAGAAGAACCTTTCCGATGGAAAGATACGCGACCTCATTGAGCACCTGAGCACCCGCAAACTGGGGAACAAAGACTACCCCACCGACCTGATGGGTGATGCTTATGAGATATTGCTGAAGAAATTTGCAGACGACTCGAAGGCCAAGGCGGGTGAGTTTTATACACCTCGCACGGTGGTACAATTGCTGGTTCGTATCCTCGACCCCAAGCCGGGCGAAAGTGTCTATGACCCTGCATGTGGCAGTGGCGGCATGCTTATCGAGGCTGTTCACCACATGAATCATAGCAGTCTGTGTTGTAACAGCATTTTTGGACAGGAAAAGAATGTCACCAATGCTGCCATTGCCAAGATGAATCTTTTCCTTCACGGTGCTTCAGACTTCAACATCATGCAGGGCGACACGCTGCGAAGCCCGAAAATCTTGCAAGGCGGCGAGGTGGCCAGATTCGACTGTGTGATAGCGAACCCTCCGTTTTCGTTGGAGAAATGGGGCTCGGTGGAATGGGCTTCCGACAAATATGGTCGGAATATCTGGGGCACGCCCAGCGACTCTTGCGGCGACTATGCCTGGATTCAGCACATGATAGCATCGATGGCTCCTGGCAAGGGGCGCATGGCAGTGGTGATGCCGCAAGGCGTGCTCTTCCGAGGCAACGAGGAAGGGCGCATCCGTGAGAAGTTGGTAAAAAGCGACATGGTGGAAGCCGTGGTCACACTTGGCGACAAACTCTTTTATGGTACTGGCCTTTCGCCATGCTTCCTCATCATTCGAAAGATGAAACCCGCAGCCCACAGTGCACGGGTGCTGATGATTGACGGCACAAAGATTCTGACTCCGAAACGGGCACAGAATATTCTTGAACCAAAAGACGTGAAGCGTCTCTATGAACTGTATGCCAATTACGAGAACGTGGAAGACTTTTCACAGGTAGTCACACTCGATGAGATTGCCGCTAAAGGTTACGACCTGTCACCCAATAAGTATGTGCAATACCACCGCGAGGCCATCAAGCCTTATGCTGAAGTGCTTGCAGCGTTCAAAGCCGCCTATGAGGAGGTGAAACTCCGCGAGGAAGAATTCAGAAACATCATTAATGGATAAGCATGATGGAGGAAATAGTTAATAAAAATAACGAAATCGTTTTATTCAACGATGTCTGTAACATTATAGATCAGACTCGTAATAGGATTGCAACATACGTCAATACGGAGGTTTGTCTTACCAACTGGTATGTAGGTAAGCGTATTAAGGAAGATGTGCTTTATAATCAGCGAGCCGAATATGGAAAACAAATTCTTAAAAACCTTTCCAAAAAATTAGTAGCTCATTATGGAGGCGGTTGGGGTTACGAGAAGTTGAAACATTGTGTACGCAGTGCGTACCTTTTTTCGGAAGATGAAATAAGGTACGCAGCGCGTACCCAATTAACCTGGACCCATCTCCGGTCATTGATGGGAATCAAAGACTCTCTTGAACGCCAGTTTTATGCCCAGATGTGTAGCATAGAGCATTGGGACACTCGAACCCTGGATGAGAAGATTGACCAGCAGCTGTATCAGCGAACAGCCATCAGCAGAAAGCCTGAAGAAGTCATAAGGCAAGAACTCGAAGAGGCTAAAACAACCAATCAATTACTTCCTGATATGGTCTTTAGGAGTAGCTATATTCTCGATATGCTTGGCTTGCCAGACATCTTTACAGAGAAAGATTTGGAGTCCGCAATCATCACCCAAATAGAAAGTTTCATCAAAGAGTTAGGCTCGGACTTCACCTTCGTAGCACGTCAGAAACGAATCACAGTTGATACAGTGGATTACTATATTGACTTGCTGTTCTTCCATCGGGAATTGAGACGCTTGGTTGCCATCGATTTGAAACTGGGTAAATTCAAGCCCGAACACGAAGGGCAGATGTTACTATATCTGAGGTATCTGAACCAGAACGAAAGGAAGCAGTGGGAAGAATCGCCAATCGGTCTTATCCTGTGTTCAGAGGGAAATACCGAGCACGTTGAATATCTCATGTTGGATGAGAATAGTCCCATAAAAGTAGCTCAATACTACACCCAACTTCCCGATAAGAAACTTTTGGCAGACAAGCTGAAGAGGGCTATTGCCATAGCAAGAGAACAATACCTGAATCATAAGGATTGAACATTATGAATGAAGAACATAAGAAAGTGCAATACCGCCGACCTGACGAGACAATCTCGTTAGATGACCTGAAATCGTTCCTATGGGGTGCTGCCACACGGTTGCGCGGGCAGATTGATGCTGCTGGCTATAAGGAGTACATCTTCCCGCTGCTGTTTTTCAAACGTATCAGCGATGTGTATGATGAGCAGTTTGAGGAATTCGTCTGCGAAGGAGGCCCAGAATATGCCGACATGCAAGCCGAAGAATTAGCCATCCGCATCCCCGACGGAGCGCATTGGAATGATGTGCGCCAAGTAACGGAGAATGTGGGCCAACGACTTGTGGAGGCTTTCATCGCCATAGAACAAGCCAACCCAGGTGAAGAGGCTGATGGTCGTGTCATTGGTGGTCTGGAAGGTATTTTTGGGCCAAAGGACGGTTGGACGAACAAAAACAAGATGCCCGACCACATTATCACCTCGCTCATTGAGGATTTCTCTCGCTATAATCTGAGTCTCACCTCCTGTCCAGCCGATGAGATGGGGCAGGCATACGAATACCTTGTAGGCAAGTTCGCCGATGATGCCGGCAATACCGCACAGGAGTTCTACACCAACCGCACCGTTGTCACGCTGATGGCCGAAATCCTTCAGCCACAACCAGACGAAAGCATCTATGACCCCACTTGTGGTTCGGGCGGCATGCTCGTGAAGTGTCTTGATTTCCTTCGTCAGAAGGGACAGCCTTGGCAGGGAGTCAAGGTGTTCGGACAGGAAATCAATGCTCTGACTGCATCTATCGCCCGCATGAATCTCTACCTGAATGGCGTGGAGGATTTCAGTATTGTTCGTGAAGACACACTGGCTCATCCTGCTTTCGTAGATGGCAGCCAATTGAGGAAGTTTGATATTGTGTTGGCGAATCCGCCATATTCCATCAAGACGTGGAACCGTGAAGCATTTATGAATGATAAGTGGGGACGCAACTTCCTTGGTACTCCACCACAAGGACGTGCTGATTATGCATTTATACAGCATATCATAGCATCTATGAATACTCAACATGGCAGAAGTGCGACATTACTTCCCCATGGCGTTCTTTTCCGTGATGAAGAAAAAGAGCTACGCAAAAAAATGGTAGAATCAGATGTCGTTGATTGCATTATCGGCTTAGGTCCTAATCTGTTCTACAATTCTCCAATGGAGGCTTGCATTATTATCTGTTCTAACAACAAACCTGCTGAGCGGAAAGGCAAAATTCTGATGATCAATGCCATCAACGATGTCGTCCGCCAAAATGCAGAGAGTAAGTTGTTGCCAGAACATATTGAAAAGATAACGAGAATATATCATTCATCTACCGAGATAGATGGTTATAGTAAGCTTGTTTCTAATGAAGACTTGGCAAAGAAGGACTATAACCTGAACATATCCCTCTATGCATATCGAAGTCAGTTTGTCCACGTCCAGACCTCGCTGGATGCGTCCTTGTCTGCATGGGATGAATGTAGTCAGTCTGTTTCGATAGAATATAACACACTAATGAAAATGTTAGAACCATGAGTGAAAATAACTTTGTTAAACTTGGAGATGTAGCCCACGAATGCAGACTTACTTGGAGTGGAGGGCAAACAGACATTCCCATTGTTGGGTTAGAACATCTTGTCCCTGGCGAGATTGAGTTATCTTCATGGGATAGCAACATAGAGCATACATTCTCAAAGAAGTTCCTGAAAGGGCAAGTTCTTCTTGGGCGTCGTCGTGTTTATCTGAAAAAGGCGGTGGTGGCCCCGTGTGATGGTATTTGTTCTGGCGACATCACTGTGATAGAATCTACAGGAGGAATACTTCCTGAACTACTTCCTTTTGTCATTCAAAACGACAGGTTCTTTGACTATGCGATGCAAGGCTCAGCAGGCTCGCTTTCACCTCGTGTAAAGTGGGAGCATCTAAAAAACTATGAATTTCCACTTCCTCCTCTCACTGAACAAAAGGTTCTTGCAGATAAACTTTGGACAGCGCATCGTCTGAAGGAATCATACAAGAAACTTCTTGCTGCGACTGAAGAAATGGTGAAATCGCAATTTATCGAGATGACGGGTGATCCGCGAACAAATCCCAAAGGTTGGCCAGTAAAGACACTTCCTGAATTGGCTACTTATTCAATAGGGCTTACTTATAAGCCTGAGAACATATCAGAAGATGGTACTATTGTACTTCGTTCTGGGAATATCCAAAATTCTAAGATAGATTTAGGTGATATCGTACGAGTTAATTGCCCAATAAAAGAATCCATTTACGTTCAAAAGAATGATATTCTGATGTGCAGTCGTAACGGAAGTACCGCATTGGTAGGGAAAGTCGCTATGATTAAAGATATTCCTGAACCAATGACTTATGGTGCATTCATGACTGTTATTCGTTCAGAATATTCTGACTATTTATATCTATATTTTCAAAGTAATGATTTTAGAGAGCAGGTGTCCACCGGAAAGTCCTCGACTATGAATCAAATCACCCAAAACATGCTTGACAAAATCTCACTCCCTTTGCCAGATGATGAAACAAGAAAGAAACTCTCTATTATTCTTCATCAGGCCGATAAATCAGGATCTGTCCTGCAATATAGAATAGCATGTTAAACGAAAATAAATAAAGAGTATTATGGCATACTTTAACGAAGAAAACACGGTTGAGCAGATGCTCATCAACGCCGCTGGCAAATGCGGTTGGATTTATGTGGAGCCACAGGAGGTGCCACGATTACCCGATGAGGTGCTGGTGACGGAATGGCTTGTGACGGCATTGATGAGGCTGAACCCCATCACGGAAGACCAGGCTGCACAGGTGATTTATCGTCTTCGTGCAGCATCAAGGCAAGGACCGCACTGACAGACCTTTTGCAAAGTATCAAGTGGGAGGAAAATCAACGATGCCTTCAAAAGTGTCACCGCACGCAGGGAAATCAAAAAGAAACTTCGCTCCATCCTCTGGGTAAAGTATCAAATCAAGGACAATGATGTATTTGAAAAAGCGTATAGTTATATAGAAATGTATTATTAAAAATGCAAGGGCAAGTCAGATAAAAAGTGTGGTGGATAATCCACAGCATTGGTATTTTGGCAAATGTAAACAAAAAAATCTGGGATTGAAAAGAAAAATCGTCTTTTCAATCTCAAAAATTGAATTTTTATATTATCTTTGCTGCCAAAAGCAATTAACCAAAAAAATCGGATATGAAACTTGACGGAAGAAGAGAAAGCGAGAACTACGAGGATCGCCGAGGAATGAGCGGCGGTGCCGTAGCAGGAATGGGTATAGGAACCATTATCCTTGTTGCCCTTTTCACATTATTGACTGGTGGCGACCTTGGTGATGTGCTGCAGAATGCAGGCAGCATGACCACAACAAGCGAGGAGACCACGACCCCCAATGGTGAGTACCAAGGCTCTCCCGAGGAGGAAGCCCAAGTGAAATTTTGCAAGCAGATTCTCGCGAGTACCGAGGATGTGTGGTCGGCAGTGTTCCGGCAGCGCTACAACCGCGAGTATCAGCCTCCCAAGATTGTGTTCTTCACCAACTCAGTTCAGACGAGTTGTGGTGGCGCCACATCAGCAGTAGGTCCTTTCTATTGCTCAGGCGACCAGAAGTTGTATATCGACTTGTCGTTCTTCAAGCAAATGGAGAATCAGTTAGGAGCCAAGGGTGAGTTTGCCCGTGCCTACGTGATTGCCCATGAGGTGGGTCATCATGTGGAATACCTTTTGGGCACTCTTGGCAAGGCCCATGCTCAGATGCAGTCGACCAACAAGACGAAAGCCAACCAAATCAGCGTCCGTCTGGAGTTGCTTGCCGACTATTACGCCGGTGTGTGGGCACATTATGAGGACGAGGCATTCAACTCCATCTCAGATGCCGACATCCGTTCCGCTATCAACTGCGCCCAGAAGATTGGCGATGACTATCTGCAGAAACAGGCCCAGGGGCGTGCCGTCCCGGAGTCGTTCACCCATGGTACTGCTGAGCAGCGTATGCGCTGGTTGAAACGCGGCATGCAAACAGGTGACATGAACACCACCACCTTTACTGGAGACTACAATTCGCTTTAATAAACCAAAGGCCACCCGGTTGGGTGGCCTTTTTTAATGGTAAAGGTGCTATTGCCCATTTACAAATTCATCATTTGATGGCACATTTCGGCGCAACGCTCTCCATCGATAGCGGCCGACACGATGCCACCGGCATAGCCGGCCCCCTCGCCACAGGGGAACAGTCCCGTGAGGCGTATGTGCTGCAGGGTATCAGGAAGTCGCGTGATGCGGACGGGTGATGACGTACGTGTCTCCACACCTATGAGCACTGCCTCGTTGGTAAGGAATCCCCTACTTTGTCTTCCAAAGACCTGAAATCCCTGTTGGAGACGGGTGACAATGGACTTTGGCATCCAAAAATGCATCGGACTTGGTGTCAGTCCGGGCGTGTAGGAAGACACAGGCAAATCATAACTGAGTTTACGGTTGACGAAATCCGCCATGCGCTGTGCCGGCGCCGTTTGCCGCATTCCACCCTGTTGCCAACTGTCGTGCTCGATTGTCTGCTGGTAGCGCATGATTCTGAGCGCATCGTCACCGGGCACATCCTCGGCCCTTATCTCCACCACCATACCACTATTCGACCATCGTGACCCTCTGTTGCTCGGGCTCATACCATTTACCACCACCTGTTCAGGTCCGGTAGCCGCGGGGATGACAAATCCGCCCGGGCACATACAGAAAGAATAGACTCCCCTACCCTCTACCTGTGTGACAAAGCTATATTCTGCCGCTGGCAGATATTTTCCACGTCCCTCGCGGCTGTGATACTGTATCTGGTCTATCAATGCCGACGGATGCTCCAACCGGAATCCCACGGCAATGCCCTTAGCCTCGATTTCAATTCCAGCATCATTCAGATATTGATAGACATCACGGGCAGAATGCCCCGCGGCCAGAATCACCGGACCGGCGAATTCCGTCTCCTCGCCAGTAGATAGATTGACCGCACGCACCCCTTTCACTCGGTCGCCCGAGACAGCCAGATGTGTCATCTTGGTCTGAAAATGCACTTCCCCACCACTGCTGATAATGGTGCGCCGCATGTTTTCTATCACCTTGGGCAATCGGTCGGTTCCAATATGCGGATGAGCGTCGGCAAGGATATCTGTAGAGGCGCCATGCTGGCAAAACACACGAAGGATTTTCTCGACATTTCCGCGTTTTTTCGAACGTGTATACAACTTTCCATCGGAATAGGCACCTGCCCCTCCCTCACCAAAACAGTAGTTGCTCTCACCATCCACGACATGCGTTTTTGAGATGAGAGCCAAGTCCTTTTTACGCTCATGCACGTCCTTACCACGTTCAATGACGATAGGTCGACATCCTAATTCGATGAGTCGGAGTGCGGCGAACAGTCCACCCGGCCCGGCACCAACGACGACGACGGGCTTCGCTCCTGACACATCGCCATACTGCACTCGCTCGAAAACCTCATCTTCGGGATATTCATCGACATAAGCCCTCACGGTGAGGTTGACAAAGATGTTGCGCTGCCGTGCGTCGATGCTTCTCCGCAGAATACGGATATCGGTGATTCTCCGGGCATCAATGCCTTTCTCCTGTTCTATATATTCCGCCAGGAGTGACATAGACGAAGCCTGACGTGGCGTTACACGGATTTGGAATTCTTGGGGCATTTTTCTACTGAGATTGTGAATAGTTATGTTGCACTAAAAAAGTGCCGTGCCCAAAGACTGCGTGGAGTCCTGGGCACGGCATAAGAGAATATGTACATTTAGAAGTTGATACCAATATTGATGCCCAGTGCATGACCGTGTGAGGAAGCATCCTTCACATCGGCGATGTTGGTCACACCAAACTGGTAGAAAGCCTCACCGTAGAGATTGTTCCACTCGATACCGCAACCTAATTTGAAGCCCATTTCAGGGTGCTTCAGATACTTGTAACTTCCAGAAATACCCATTGAGAATGTTGGGCCGATGAAAGGCAGGAAAGCTATCTCGTCCTCTGTGGAAATTCCGTATTTAATAAGCACAGGTACTTCCAGATAATTGAGATGGCCCTTTGGTTTTTCAGTGATGCTTGGAGCTTTGAGGTCCTTTCCACCACGCTCAGTATAGTACAGACCACTTTCGAGGAAGAGCGGGGCATTGTCGGAAACCCTGACACCCACTACACCAGCCAAAGTCATACCGGTGCGTCCTTTGTCGGACTCAATATCACCACTGATGCCACCGAAATTGACACCGAGTCGCACACCCCAGTACATGTGCTCCTCATCCAGTGAAAAACCGCCGCTGCTAAATTGTGCAAACGAAGGAGCGGCAAATAAACATGCGATAACTGCTACTAAAAGTTTTTTCATAATTGTAAATCTTTATATTAAGTTATTTTGATTTCCGACAGGTATTCCCCCATCCTTGCGAATCAATCAAGCATCATATCTGTTATGCGGAATGTCATCCATTTACGTTGCAAAGATAATGGAATTTTTTGATTTTTTTGATTTTTTACGTTTTTTTTCGTCGTCGAGAGCGACTATCTACATGTAAAAAAGAAAAAAATGCCGAATTTTCGTCTATTTCGTCAATTATTATTAATTTTGCGGCGATTTTTAGGAATAAAGCCCCATTTGTATCGGGGAGCCAAAATTAACATAAACCAAAACAATGAAAGTATTAAAATTTGGCGGAACATCCGTTGGTTCCGTGAAGAGCATTCTTAGTTTAAAACGTATTGTAGAGTCAGAGGCCAAGCGTCAGCCTGTAATTGTAGTAGTGAGCGCCCTCAGTGGCATCACCGACAAACTGATATCCACCTCACATCTTGCCCTCAACGGCGACGAGCGCTACAAGGATGAATTCGAGGCGATGGTAGACCGCCATCACAAGATGATCGACACGATTATCACCGAGCCCCGCAGGCGCGAGATTCTTTTTCACACGATTGACTCCCTTTTTGAGCAGCTGAAGAGCATTCTCTTCGGTGTCTATCTGATTCATGACCTCAGCGAGAAGACCCTCGACGCCATTGTCAGTTACGGTGAGCGTCTGAGCAGCAACATTGTGGCCGCTCTTGTGAAGGGTGCCCGCTGGCATGATGCCCGTCAGTTTATCAAGACCTACCAGAAGAACGGTGTTCACACCCTGGACAGCGAACTGACCAACCGCCTGGTGCGAGAGGCATTCGCCGAATTGCCCAAAGTGACCCTGGTGCCAGGCTTTATCAGCCGCGACCGCGACACGGGCGAGGTTACCAACTTAGGCCGTGGTGGCAGCGACTACACAGCCGCCATTCTTGCCGCCGCTCTCGACGCCGAGGTACTTGAAATCTGGACCGACGTGGATGGTTTCATGACCGCCGACCCCCGTGTCATCAAGACCGCCTATACCATCAACGAACTGAGTTATGTCGAGGCGATGGAACTTTGCAACTTTGGTGCGAAAGTAATCTATCCCCCCACCATTTACCCCGTTTGTGTCAAGAATATCCCCATCAAGGTAAAGAACACCTTCAACCCCTCGAATCCCGGCACCATCATCAAGCAAAAGATTGAGAACGACCGCAAGCCCATCAAGGGAATCTCGAGCATCAGCGGCACGACTCTCATCACAGTGACCGGTCTGTCGATGGTGGGTGTGATAGGTGTCAACCAGCGTATTTTCACCGCACTCGCAGCCAATGGCATCTCGGTGTTCATGGTTTCGCAGGCATCTTCCGAGAACTCCACTTCGATTGGTGTGCGCGACGTAGACTCCGCCTCGGCCGTGCAAGTGCTCAACGACGAATTTGCCAAAGAAATAGAAACCGGAGCCATGTTCCCGATGCACGCCGAGCAAGGTCTGGCCACCATCGCCATCGTCGGTGAGAACATGAAGCACACGCCCGGTATTGCCGGCAAACTGTTTGGCACACTCGGACGTAGCGGTATCAGTGTGATAGCCTGTGCCCAGGGTGCGTCGGAGACCAATATCTCGTTTGTGGTTGATGGCCGTTTCCTGCGCAAGTCACTCAATGTGCTGCACGACTCCTTCTTCCTTTCAGAATACAAGGTGCTCAACCTGTTTATCTGTGGTGTAGGCACAGTAGGCAGCAAACTCATCGAGCAAATCCGTTCACAATATGAGGAATTGAAAGAGCGCAACCGACTGAAACTCAACGTAGTGGGTATTGCCTCATCGAAGAAGGCCGTTTTCTCACGCGATGGTATCGACCTTGACAACTACCGCGAGATACTGGAAGCAGCAGAACCGAGCAACAACCAGCATCTGCACGACGAGATTGTGGGCATGAACATTTTCAACAGCGTGTTTGTTGACTGTACGGCCAGCAAGGACGTAGCCAAGCTCTATCAGTCGTTCCTGGAGCATAATATCAGCGTGATTGCCGCCAACAAGATAGCTGCATCGTCGCAATATGAAGACTATCTGCGGTTGAAACAGACCGCTCTGTCGCGTGGTGTGAAATTCCGTTTCGAAACCAACGTAGGCGCCGGTCTGCCCATCATCGGAACCATCAACGACCTTCGCAACAGCGGCGACCGCATACTGAAGATAGAAGCCATTCTGAGCGGCACGCTCAATTTCATATTCAATGAGATTTCCGCCACTGTGCCATTCTCCGAGACCGTTCGCCGTGCAAAAGCACAAGGCTACAGCGAGCCAGACCCCCGCGTGGATTTGAGTGGCACCGATGTAGTTCGCAAACTGGTCATCCTCACACGCGAAGCCGGCTATAAAGTGGAACAGGAAGATGTGGAGAAGCACCTATTTGTGCCCGACAGCTATTTCGAGGGTTCTGTGGATGAATTCTGGAGCCGCCTGCCCGAACTGGACGCCGACTTCGAGCGGCGCCGCCAGGAACTGGAAGCAAAAGGTATGTGCTGGCGATTTGTTGCCGTGATGGACCATGGCAAGACCGAGGTGTCGTTGCGCTGCGTACCCCAGGGCCATCCTTTCTACAACCTCCAGGGCAGCAACAACATCGTGATGCTCACCACCGAGCGTTACAAGGAGTTCCCCATGCTCATCCAGGGTTATGGTGCCGGTGCCAGTGTGACTGCCGCCGGTGTGTTTGCCAACATCATGAGCATCGCCAATATTTAGAGGTGAGAGGTAAGAGGTGAGAGGTAAGACAACTCATCCCGATTCATCACAAAACATCCCAATTCATCACAACGAATGAAACACATCATTATATTAGGCGACGGCATGGCCGACCATGCCGTGGCACGTCTGAATGGCCAGACTCCACTAGCATACGCCGACACTCCCTATATGGACCTGCTTGCCCGCAAGGGCCGCACCGGCCGACTCATCACCGTTCCCGAAGGTTTTCCTCCCGGTTCCGAGGTGGCCAACACCGCCATTATGGGATATGACCTCAACCAAGTATATGAAGGGCGCGGACCACTTGAGGCTGCCTCCATCGGCTACGAGATGGACAGTCTGGACATGGCTATCCGCTGCAATATCATCACCCTCTGCGGCGACAAGATCAAGAGCCACCACGGCGGTCATCTGTCCACCGCCGACGGCGCCACCCTCATCCGCCACCTCGACCACGAATTAGGCAACGACCGTGTGCGGTTTATCCCTGGCATTCAATACCGTCATCTGCTGGTCATCAAGGGCGGCAACAAGCACATTGTCTGTTCCCCACCCCACGACCATCCCGACGAGCCATGGCGCCCCTTGCTGGTGAAAGCCGAGGAGAACGCCCCTTGCGAGGAAGGCCGCATGACGGCTGAGGAGACAGCCGCACTGATCAATGACCTCATCCTACGCTCACAGGAACTGCTCCGGAAGCACCCCTTCAATGTGAGCCGCCGTGAAAATGGTCACGACGAGGCCAACAGCATCTGGCCCTGGAGCCCCGGCTACCGTCCGTCGATGCAAACCATCAGTGAGATGTTTCCCCAGGTGAAATCAGGCAGTGTGATTTCCGCTGTCGACCTCATCAAGGGAATCGGCCACTATGCCGGACTGAAAGTGATAGAGGTGGAAGGCGCCACCGGTCTTTACGACACCAACTACGAGGGCAAGGCCCAGGCGGCCATCGAGGCATTGCGCCACGACGACTTCGTGTTCCTGCATGTGGAGGCCAGCGACGAAGCCGGCCACGACGGCGACCTTGCTTTGAAACTACGCACCATCGAATATCTGGACCATCGCATCGTGGAGCCCATTTACAATGAGGTGAAAACGTGGGATGAGTCCGTATGTATCGCCGTTCTCCCCGACCACCCCACCCCTGTGGAAATCCGCACTCATGTAGCCGAGCCAGTGCCCTTCATTATCTGGCACCGCGACATCGAAGCCGACTCCACCCAGCGTTACGACGAACAGAGTTGCGTGACCGGCCACTATGGTCTCCTCCGCCTCGAAGAATTCATGAAAGCCCTCATGGACAATTAGAAACCACAAAAAAATGAAATACTACAGCACCAACAAGCAAGCCCCCCTCGCCACTTTGCGCGAGGCAGTGGTCAAGGGTCTGGCTCCCGACCGCGGTCTATACATGCCCGAGGAAATCAAGCCACTCCCCCAGGAGTTTTTCGACCACATCGACAGTATGACCTTTCAGGAAATCGCCTGCACCGTAGCCGACGCCTTTTTCGGCGAGGATGTGAATGCCGACGACCTGCACCGCATCGTGTGCGACACCCTGTCGTTTGACTGTCCTGTTGCCCGTGTGGATGACAACATCTATGCCCTGGAACTCTTTCATGGCCCCACCCTTGCCTTCAAGGATGTAGGCGCACGGTTCATGGCCCGTCTCCTGCAATATTTCATCCGCCAGGAAGGCGACGACACTGTCAACGTGCTCGTGGCCACCAGCGGCGACACAGGTTCGGCAGTAGCCAATGGTTTTCTGGGAGTAGAAGGCATCCATGTCTATGTACTCTATCCCAAGGGCAAGGTCAGCCCCATCCAGGAGTGCCAGTTCACCACCCTTGGCAAAAACATCACCGCCCTGGAAGTAGACGGCGTGTTCGACGACTGCCAGGCGCTGGTGAAGCAAGCGTTCCTCGACAAGGAACTCAACAGCAAGATGCGCCTGACCAGTGCCAACAGCATCAATGTGGCCCGCTTCCTCCCCCAGGCATTCTACTATTTCAATGCCTACGCCCGCATGAAGGCCCTGGGACTGGCCGACCAGATGGTGATGTGCGTGCCCAGTGGCAATTTCGGCAACATCACGGCCGGTCTTTTCGGCCACGCCATGGGTCTGCCTATCAGCCGCTTCATTGCCGCCAACAATGCCAACGACATTTTCTACCAATACCTCCAGACCGGTGAATATCACCCGAAAGCCAGTCTTCAGACCCTGGCCAACGCCATGGATGTGGGCGACCCCAGTAATTTCGCCCGTGTATACGACCTGTATGGTGGCAGCCATCAGCGCATCACCTCCCTGATTAGCGGCGCAACCTACAGCGATGACCAAATCCGTGAGACGATGGCCGCCTGCTACCAGGCCAACGGCTATGTGCTCGACCCCCATGGCGCATGTGGCTATCGTGCCCTGCAGGAGCAACTGAAAGAAGGCGAGGCCGGTGTGTTCTGTGAGACAGCCCACCCCGCGAAATTCAAGGAAAAGGTGGATGAGATTATCGGCATCGACGTTGCAATTCCCGACCGTCTGGCCGAATTTATGAAAGGCGAGAAACAAAGCGTGGACATGACAAGAAAATTTGAAGATTTCAAGTCGTTTCTGCTTAAAGAATAACACGAAAGCGGGCGTTTCGATAACAAATTGAAACGCCTGTTTTTTATCATTGAAATCACAAGGTTTTTTAACCAAAAAAGCATTGCAGATTGAAGAATAGTTGCTAAATTTGCAAAGCACACACGACTATCGCTCATGTTTCACATCACGCTTCCCGAAGCCTCTCCCCGTCCGTTGCCATTCTATCTGGCGATGGAGGAATATGTGGCCCGGCATATAGACGCTGACGACTGTTTCTTCCTCTGGCAAGTTTCACCCACGGTGATTTTTGGCCGCAACCAACTGATTGACAGTGAAGTGAATCTGGACTACTGCCGTGAGCACGGCATCCAGACCTACCGTCGGAAAAGTGGTGGAGGATGCGTGTATGCCGACATGGGCAACATTATGCTGTCGTACATCACCCGGGACGAGCGCGTGAATTTCACTTTCAACCGCTACATCAATCTGCTTGCCCTGGTGCTGTGCCGCCTTGGCATCGATGCGAAAGTGACAGGCCGGAACGACATTCTGATTGACGGCCGCAAGGTATCGGGCAACGCCTTCTACCACATCCCCGGCCGCAGCATCGTGCACGGAACACTGCTCTACGACATCAACATGCAGCACATGGTGGGCAGCATCACCCCCAGCGACACCAAACTGGTGAGCAAAGGCGTGAAAAGTGTACGCCAGCATATCACACTATTGAAAGACCATCTCTCATTGACGATAGAAGAACTGAAAGCGTTTATCATCGACCAACTGTGCAAGCAGGAAATCAGCCTTGACAGTGAAGCCGTGAGGGAAATCGAGCGAATAGAGCAAACTTATCACTCCCATGACTTCATCTACGGCAACAACCCCCGCTACTCCACTGTGAGGCGAGGACGCATCGACGGTGTGGGCGAGTTTGAGGTGAGGATGGAAGTGAAGAATGATGTCATCAAGGACATAGATATCAAGGGCGACTACCTGCTCACCGGCGACATAGGAGCCGCCGTGGAGACCCCGCTCAAAGGGAAGCCCCTGAGACGTGAGGCCCTGGAGCAAGCACTCCCATCAGACCTGAGCGACATTATCGCCGGTCTGAGCAGAGACGAACTGATAAGAATCATTTTATAAACGAAATAATATGGAAAACAAGAGAACCTGTCTTTACGACCGCCATGTGGCACTGGGCGCACTGATTTCACCTTTCGGTGGCTTTGACATGCCCATCCAGTACAGTTCCATCATCGACGAGCACAACGCCGTGCGCCAGCACTGTGGCGTGTTTGATGTATCACACATGGGTGAAGTGAGAGTGACCGGCCCCGACGCCGAGCGCTATGTGAACCACATTTTCACCAACGACATCACCGGAGCCCCCGACGGCAAGATATTCTACGGTATGATGTGCTATCCCGACGGAGGCACCGTAGACGACCTGCTGGTCTATCGCATGGGTGAGAACGACTATTTCCTGGTCATCAACGCCGCCAACATCGACAAGGACGTGGCCTGGATGGAAGAGCATGTGGGCGATTTCGACATCACGCTCGACCATCAGTCGTCCTATTATGGGCAGATCGCCGTTCAGGGTCCCGAGTCGGAGGCCGTGATGGAGGAAGTGCTGGGCATCCCCTGCAAGGAACTCGTCTTTTACACGGTGAAAACCATTGAGGCAGCAGGCGAGACAGTGATTGTGAGCCGCACCGGCTACACCGGCGAGGATGGCTTCGAGGTCTATGCCTCTCACGACTACATCCGTGGTCTCTGGGACAAGTTGATGGAAAGTGGCCGCTGCAAGCCCTGTGGTCTGGGCTGCCGCGACACCCTCCGCTTTGAGGTGGGTCTCCCCCTTTACGGTGATGAATTGTCGGAAGAAATCACTCCCGTGATGGCTGGCCTGAGTATGTTCTGCAAGTTTGACAAGCCCGAGTTTATCGGGCGCGAGGCACTGGTCCGCCAGAAGGCAGAGGGTCCGGCCCGTCGTGTGATTGGCATCGAACTGAAAGACAGAGCCATTCCCCGCCACGGCTATGCCGTCTTGAAAGATGGTGTGCAAGTGGGCGAGGTGACCACCGGCTACAACTCCATCTCCACAGGCAAGAGTGTGTGCATGGCATTGGTAGAAGCCGCCCACGCCAAATTGGGAACTGAGTTGGAAATCCAGATTCGTCGCAAGACATTCCCTGGGACTGTGGTGAAGAAACGCTTCTACGACAAGCACTACAAGAAAGATTAAAAACCAACCCGACAACAGGAAATCACAACAAAAAAACAACAAATAACATCAAAAGAATTATGGCAAAAGTAATTGAAGGACTGTATTATGCAGAGTCGCACGAATATGTGCGCATCGAAGGAGAGTTTGGTTATATCGGCATCACCGACTATGCCCAGCATGCCCTTGGCAACGTGGTGTATGTGGACATGCCCGAAGTGGACGACGAGGTGGAAGCCGGCGAGGAATTTGGTGCCGTGGAGAGCGTAAAAGCCGCCAGCGACCTGATTTCCCCCGTGAGCGGCACTGTGGTCGAGGTGAACGAGGCACTGGCCGACAGTCCCGAACTGCTGAACGAAGACGCCTACGCCAACTGGATTATCAAAGTGGAGATGTCGGACAAGACCGAACTCGACAATCTGATGGAAGCCTCCATTTACGCAGAGTTTTGCGAGAAGCAATAAAAGCAACCCAAGCATAGACACATCTTTTTTGTATGTATAAGTATTTTCCCCATACCCCGGAAGATGTGGAGTCGATGCTGTCGACTGTAGGCGTGGAGCGTCTTGATGACCTCTTTGCCGAAATCCCCGACAGCATCCGCTTCCGTGGCGACTATGATTTGCCCCCGGCAATGAGCGAACTGGAAATCCGCCAGGAATTTGAGCGGATTTGCTCTGCCAACCAAAAGCTGACGGTCTTTGCCGGTGCCGGAGTCTACGACCACTACACCCCATCGGTGGTGGCCAATCTTGTGCAACGCTCAGAATTTCTCACCAGTTACACCCCCTATCAGGCAGAAATCTCCCAGGGCACGCTGCATTACATCTTCGAATACCAGAGCATGATGGCCGAACTGACCGGCATGGACATTTCCAATGCCTCGATGTATGATGGCAGCACAGCCACTGCCGAGGCGGTGCTTATGGCCAAGGCCAATTCGAAGAAAGCCAACAAAGTGCTGGTTTCGGAGACCATCGACCCTAAGATTCTGCAAGTGATACATACCTACGCCCATTTCCATGGTGTGGAGATAGAGTTGATTTCATCGGTCAACGGTGTCACCGACCGCAGCGACATGGAGCGTCGGCTGTCGGGCGGTGGTGTAGCCGGCGTAGTGGTGCAACAGCCCAACTATTTCGGAGTCATCGAAGACTACAGCGGCTATGCCGATGCCTGTCATGAGCAGAAAGCCCTCTTCATCATGAACAGTGTGGCCTCAGACCTCGCCCTGCTGAAAACGCCAGGCGAATGGGGTGCCGACATCGCTGTGGGCGACGGTCAGTCGCTGGGTATCCCCATGTCGTTTGGCGGTCCTTATGTAGGCTATATGTGCTGTCGAGAGAAACTGATGCGCAAGATGCCCGGCCGCATTGTGGGCATGACCCGCGACAATCGCGGTCAGCGTGCCTTCGTGCTGACCTTGCAAGCCCGCGAGCAGCATATCCGCCGCCAGAAAGCCACCTCAAACATCTGCTCCAACGAAAGTCTGATGGCCCTGTTCGTCACCATCTACATGTCGGTGATGGGCAAGGAGGGTCTGAAGGAAGCCGCCATGCAGTCGTTTGAGGGAGCCCATTACCTGTGCGATGCACTGACAGCCACTGGACGTTTCAAGAAGACCTACGACCAGGAATTCTTCAACGAATTCTGTGTGGACTACGACGGTGACGTGGATGAACTTCAGAAACGCCTGACCGACCACGGCATTCTGGGCGGTGTGAAAATCGGAGCGCAGGCCCTTATGTTTGCCGTCACCGAAAAGCGCACGAAAGAAGAGATGGACAAGTTGGTAAAAATAGCAAAGGAGGGCTGACGATGAACAATAAATTATACGGAAATCTGATATTCGAGTTGTCGAAACCCGGCAGACGAGGCTATTCGCTGCCAGAGAGAAAGACAGGCTCCTACGAACTGCCAGAAAGCATGCGCCGCGCCCACGACGCCGAATTGCCCGAGTGTGACGAGATGACAGTGGTGCGCCACTACACCAACCACAGCAACAACAATTTCGGCGTGAACAATGGTTTTTACCCACTGGGAAGTTGCACGATGAAATACAACCCCATCATCAACGAGGAGACAGCCTCCATGCCCGGTTTCGCCCAGTTGCACCCCCTGCAACCCGCCGAGACTTGCCAGGGCGCCCTCGAGGTGTATTACCGCCTGCAGCAATCCCTCTCGGCACTCACCGGACTGAGTGAGTTCACCCTCAACCCCTTCGCCGGAGCACACGGTGAGTTGACCGGTCTGATGATCATCCGAGCCTATCACCAGAGCCGCGGCGATGACAAACGCGTGAAAGTGATTGTCCCCGACTCAGCCCATGGCACCAACCCCGCGTCGGCCGCTGTCTGCGGTCTGGAAGTGGTGGAGGTGAAGAGCACAGCCGACGGTATCGTCGACGTGGAGAACCTCCGTGGTCTGCTCGACGACACGGTGGCCGCCATGATGATGACCAACCCCAACACCCTCGGACTCTTCGAGCGTGAGATTCCGGAAATCGCAAAACTGGTGCATGCATGTGGTGGACTGATGTATTACGACGGAGCCAACCTCAACCCGATGCTGGGTGTCTGCCGTCCGGGCGACATGGGATTCGACGTGATGCACATCAACCTGCACAAGACCTTCTCGACGCCACATGGCGGTGGCGGTCCCGGCAGTGGTCCCGTGGGTGTGCGTGAGGACCTCAGGCCATTCCTTCCCGTTCCCCGTGTGGTGAAAGAGGGAGATGCTTATCGCATCGAGACCGAGGGCAAAGGCATTTCCGTGGGCGAGTTCCTGGGCAATTTTGCCGTTGCCGTGCGCGCCTACACCTACATTCTCTCGCTTGGCAAGGAAAACATCAAGATGGTAGGCCCACTGGCCACCCTCAATGCCAACTACATCAAAGACTCCCTGAAAGACGTCTATGCACTTCCCATCGACGGCCTGTGCAAGCACGAGTTTGTGTTCGACGGTCTGAAAGACAAATCGACAGGTGTCACCACCATGGATGTGGCCAAGCGTCTGCTCGACTATGGCTACCATGCTCCGACCATCTACTTCCCGCTGCTGTTCCATGAGTCGCTGATGATAGAGCCGACAGAGAACGAGAGCCGCGACACCATCGACGGATTTATCGAGGTGATGCGCCAGATAGCCAGCGAGGCCGCCAGCGACCCCGACCTGGTGAAGAGTGCTCCCCACAACACGCCGATAGGTCGGGTGGACGATGTCCTGGCGGCCAAGAATCCGGTGCTTACATGGAAAAAGATTGAGAAATGACACATTCCGACATCATTATTATCGGCAGCGGCCCTGGCGGTTACCGGGCCGCTGCCTATGCTGCTGCCAATGGTCTGACGGTAACGGTGTTTGAGGAACAGCATGTCGGCGGCACATGCCTCAACTGCGGCTGCATCCCCACCAAGACGCTCTGCCGCAATGCAGAGGTTGTGGATACGCTGAAGAAAGCCGATGTGTTTGGCATCGACGACCTGTCGTATCGTCTGAACTACTCCCGCATGAGGGAGCGGAAGAACAAGGTGGTGGACACCTTGCGCAGCGGTGTGGAGACCCTGCTCTCAGCCCCTGGCATCCAACTGGTGAGACAGCATGCCCGTTTTGCTGACAGCAAGACCGTGGTAGCCGGCGACGAAAGTTACACCGCCGACCATATCATTATCGCCACGGGGTCGAAATCGAAAATGCTGCCAGTGCCCGGCATCGACAAGCCCATCGTGATGACTTCCACCGAACTGCTCGACATCGAGGCCCCACCGCGCCGTCTGTGCATCGTGGGCGCCGGAGTCATCGGCATGGAGTTCGCCTCCATCTTCAACAGCCTGGGCAGCGAGGTGACCGTGGTGGAATTTCTCAAGGAATGTCTGCCGGCATTAGACTCCGATGTAGCCAAGCGACTCCGCCAGACGCTGAGCCGCCGTGGTGTGAATTTCCTCATGCAATCGGGTGTGCAGGAAATCACCGACACGGGCGTGGTCTATGAGCGGAAAGGAAAGCGCGAGAGCGTAGAGGCCGACGTGGTGCTGATTGCCACCGGACGGGCACCCCGGACCGAAGGTCTCGACCTGGAGAAAGCCGGTGTAGCCTGCGACCGCAACGGCATCATCACCGACGAGCATCTGCGCACCAATGTGCCGGGCATCTATGCCATCGGCGATGTGAACGGACGGATGATGCTGGCCCATGCCGCCACTTTCCAGGGTCTGCATGTGGTGAACGGGATACTGGGCAAGCACGACAACATACGTCTGGACATCATCCCTGCCGCCATCTTCACGCATCCCGAGGCAGCCTGTGTGGGCACGACGGAGGATGCTTGCAAGCAAAGCGGACTGCCTTACACCTGCCGCAAAGGTTACTACCGTGCCAACGGCAAGGCTCTCGCCATGGACGAGACGGAAGGCTTTGTGAAATTATTGGCCGATGGCGACAACAAGATTATCGGTTGTCACTTGTTTGGTGCTCATGCCGCCGACATGGCTCAGGAAATCTCAGCCCTGATGAACGCGGGTGCCACCACAGCACAGTTGCATGACATCATCCATATCCACCCCACCCTCTCCGAAATCCTTCAGGAAATGGCCTGAGGGAGTTTGGAGTGTGGAGTTTGGAGTTTGAAGTTGATGGGGCGTAGCGTTTTAGGCTACACTTTCACTTCATGAGACTGGATAAAGTCAGAAACATCCATATTATGGCTGGATGTTTCTGACTTCTTTTAGTTTGGAGTTTGGAGCTCCGCGTCTCAGAGAGTATCTCAAAAGGCATTGCAAATGCAATACTCAAGGCAGGTGGATAGCAAATCCACCTGAGCCATCAACTTGGAATTGTCTACTATTTCTGCTCCCCGCCAACGGTGGAGGGGAAGCGCTGCCAACAGCCTTTTTGCCATGCGACGGAATTAGACGAGCTAATTCCCTACGAGAAATGATTTTGCGGGTGGCGAAGCAATCACAGGGACCATCGTCCACTTGTCAACTCGTCCACTCGTCTACTTGTCAACTCGTCCACTTGTCCACTCGTCCACTTGTCCACTCGTCTACTTGTCCACTCGTCTACTTGTCTACTCGTCCACTTGATTGCGGTTAATAATACGTAATCACGCGCTCGGTGATGCCACTATCAAACTGTTCGCTGCTTTTCTGATCACGATAAATCCAGTTTCCCCGGCTGTCGTATTTATATTGAATTGACTTATTACTGATTCTGGTGCCATCGGGGTTGAATCGCTCCGAAGACAACATATTGTCATATTTATCCAACTTGTCGGTTCCCTTTGATGTCAGTTTTTTGGTGCCATCACTCATCAACTCATATTCCTCATTGATTCGTTGTTGGCCCTGATATTTCATGACGTTATTAAAGGCGCCTCTGGATGTGGTATGATAATACTCTGTGGCCCTTCCCTTTTCATCGAACAAAAACTGCTGATAGATTTCACCATCACGTTTAAACTTCATATACTCAAGTTTTCCGTTGGGTCTTTTTTTCACATATACGGTGTACCCATTCCCATTAGTATTGAGATGTATACAAGTGAGGACATTTTCCACAGGATCGAAAGAAAATTTTTCCAAGAAAATGACATTATCCTCAGATTTCCGGACTGCACTCAACACATTTCCCTCATCATCATACTTGAAAGTGTAACGATTCCTTACTGTGCCATCCTCATTAAGATAAGTTTTTTCCAGGGGCTTTCCTGGACCGACATAAGTAGCCGTATAAGAGTTGGCGAGAAGGCCATATTCCATTCTTGATGTAATATACCCATCTTTATTAAAATAGGTATCACTTTCCAACTCCCGTTTGAGGTATGGAGGTTTAAGTCCTCTGCGCTGATACGCTCTCAGCGTATCTTCATGCAGATAGAGTTGCTCCGAAATTCTATATTCCTTGACTTCTTTTACGGGTCCTCTTAGTTGTTGCGTCTCCAAATCAGAAAGACCAGTAAGTTGTGCTTTTGAATACTGGCAACACAGCACAAACGCCAAGACCAATGCCACTTTCATCTTTGTCATCATCATCAGCCATATTAAGCCACACCACTTTTATGATTACAAACACGCTGTCACCTGCCAAGAATTACGCCAACAGAAGTGGTGTATGAAAAAGTTGGTCCTATTCTGGCAGCCGTTGCAAATTTAGAAAAAATATGAGAAAATCCACCAACTTAAGGAACTTGAATTTAAAAAAAATCCGCGTATTGTTATGTTTTTTCATTTTTTTATTGTATTTTTGCAAAGTCAATGATGATTTTTTGCTTACCTGCTTTCAGCACCACTGAGGTAAGTGACATTTCTGAAATGGCAAAAACACCAGTCAACTTATTGTTGCCCTAAATCTCACGAACAACTACAAATCCAAGTGGTGCATCATCAATGAAACAGATGACAATCAAGAGCAAATTATTCAATGGAATTTGTTTTGCAGGAATCATGCTTGTTGCCCTATCTACAACTTCCTGCAGCAAGCCCACCTGCGATTTGTTGAGCGAGCGACCTCCTATAGTTCATCAAATGTCGATGGGAAAGAACAATCCTGTCGTTGAACAAGTTAGCGACATGATCTTGCCCGACAAGCATCCCGTGTATGCATCCATGGCAGGGGAAGGAGATTATGAAGAAAGCGAAGGCCTTTTGGATATAGTGGTAGAATATTTAATTAAATTATTTGGAGGAGTCATCATTTTCTTCGTAGCCACGTTTATTCTGTGGAGAAACGAGTCAAGGTATTTGAGAAAAAAACATACGCTTGAGGAGGTAGACAAGAACTGCATTATCATGGAGAATCCCAACACGAGGGATCCTTCGATGGAAGGTAAATTGGTTTGCGCCACGGCCACAGCCTCCACAGAAGAGATTCTTACCGACCCTGATTTTGGCATAGAAATCAATGCCATTTCCCTTCAACGAAAAGCAAAGTATTACCAATGGGTGGAAGAAAAGGAAACAGAGGGTAGCGGAAAGAATAGACGTACTGTATACAGATACAAGAAAAAGTGGGTGAATGAACCAATAGAAAGTGAGTCGTTCCATAACCCAGACTACCAAGACAGGAATTTCGTCCTTGTCAGAATAAACAACGAGGAACAATGGGCAAGAATAGTGTCATTTGGTGCCTATATACTCAACGATGAACTGAAAGAGTTCATGGTTCCAGACCCCCTCATTCTTGATTTGGATGACAAAATTCTGGCGAAATGGAATGACGCTGTGGTTAATACTTTGGAAGAAAACGAGCTGCCTTATCCAAGAAAAGCCAAAAATATTTACAAAGGCTCTCCGCTGGTTACGGGGAATGAGGCACAAGAACAGAATTCAACCGTTTCAGGCAATGAGGTGACACCCATTCATAAGAAATACGATTTTGTTCACCAAGACAAAAATATACTCTACTTTGGGAATAACCCCAAAAGGCCAACTGTTGGTGATGTGCGCTTATATTTCAAAAAAGTTATGGAAGGCACAGTGACGGTTGTTTCCCAGGTTGCTGGTATCACTTTCATCCCATACGAATCCAGGGTACAAGAAGATTACCAAACACTTGTCATGGGAGAATCAAATGATGACTTAATCATTGCAGACGAAACTACAGAAAACAAAAAGAACCATTGGATGACGCGCATCAAGGCATCCTTAGCTACGGGAGTGGGCCTGTTTATGTCTTTCAACGTCTTATTCCAGATACTCTCTTTCCTGTTTAGTTTCGTTCCTTTTATTTCCCAGTATCTTCAATATTTAGTAGATTTAACTGGCTTTGTTTTTCTTATCGCGTGTCTCTTTGTAGGCATAGTATGGTCGGTAATCAATATATTTCTCGCATGGATTATCAATTTAGTTATCGTAAACATTGACGACTGGATGGGCTGAAAACAATCAAGCAAAACTACTGCGAATCGCCATCTTTGCACATTAGAATAATGGGGTGATGATACCGTGTATTTAGAGAAGCCAAAAAGGAATCAGAGCAGTCAGGATTGGCTGAAGAAACCCCAAAGAGCAGGCTGCTGGAAGCACGGGATTCAGACAAGAATCCCCTTGATAAGAGAAGAAACGAGATTTTTTCCTGTAATATTTTGGAGTTTTTGTGGAAAATTGTAATTTTGCAACCAGAAAGGAGAAAGAATAGGCCGCATCGGGCAGATCGGGATACTCATCAAATTATAGACAACACCGAGATAACTTCTCATGTCAATGGCGGGCCACATCCGTGAGGACAGCCTTTGAGCCGGTGGATTACAACGACGGGGAAGCTCTCAAATCATATTTGCTCGGAGTTTTCATCACATCGCCGGTGCGGTCTTTTTTTATTGTTTGCATTTATCTCAAAAACTCAAAATCATGTTTTCTGGAATCGTAGAAGAAATGGCCACAGTAGTGGAAATTGTCCACGATGGTGGCAATGTAGACTTGACGCTCACCTGTTCGTTTGTCGATGAGTTGAAAATCGACCAAAGTGTGAGTCACAATGGTGTCTGCCTCACAGTGGTGAAAATCGACGGCGACCGTTATACCGTCACAGCCATGCGTGAGACGCTCGACCGTTCCAACTTGGGTTTGCTGGAAGTGGGCAGTCGTGTGAATGTTGAGCGGTCGATGCTTATGAATGGCCGTCTGGACGGTCACATTGTCCAGGGTCATGTAGACGGCACCGCAGTGTGCACCGCCAAAGAGGATGCTGATGGCAGCACATATTTCACTTTCTCATACGATTTCGACAAGGAGATGGCCCGTCGCGGTTATTTCACTGTAGACAAAGGCAGCGTGACGGTGAATGGTGTCTCGCTCACGGTTTGCAACCCCACCGACAACACTTTTCAAGTGGCTATCATCCCCTACACCATGGAGAACACCAATTTCCATGACATAGAAATCGGCACGGTGGTCAACCTTGAGTTCGACATCTTAGGCAAATACATTGCCCGTCTGCAGCAAGTTTCCCGTTGAAAGCCACTTAGGAAATGATGCCTCGCATGATTTTCATTTAACATTGATGATGACTCTTCGGTATGCGACAAGATGGAAGGGGCCTGTGTCATGGACCTCGCAGACTACATGAAGAGTTTTGCCCCGTGCGTCGGCGGGAATGCGGAGATTGACCACGCTTCTATGTCTGATGTCATCCCCGACATCAAGCTTCACATCACCAATTTCCGGCTGTTGCCACCATTCGAAATAAATGCCGTCGCCATCAGGGTCGGAAGACTTTGATGCGTCGAGTCGTAACGACTCGCCTGCTTTTGCCTTGACATATATGGGTGAGAACCCTTTCTTTCCATTGACCACCACCTGGGGATTGCGATTGCCCCTGCCATCGGCAGCCCACTGCATACGCGCCATGAAATCGTCAAGTTCATCGGGATAAAAACGTCGTTTGTATGCAATGGAAATCTGATGTACTGGTTCCTGCCAACTATTCCACGCTGTGGTCAGTGAGTCGGGTGAGATTCCCCTGACATGATAGCCAGCCCATCCAGCCTGCAAGGGGTCGTCGGGATCATTCAGTCCGTGGGGCATCACATAGAGAAAACTCGGAGTATCACCCTCCACTCCCCATTTATAATCAGGGTACACACTGCCCAGTGCGCCATGCCGCTGTATATGGTCAGCGTGCTGTAGCCAGTGCTTGATTCCCAGACTGCACTGTTCCTGCCAGGCGCCCTCATCCCAAACAAACTGCAAGTCGTCGGGAAACTCGCGGCGCAGCCATTGGTGCGAACTGTAAGCGCGATTCATGCGCATATTGTATTGCATGTCCTGGTCGGTAATGGTATAAATGCGGAATTTCCGCACAAATCGCTGCAGTTCACGTGGCGACCTCGTCTGCTTCACCCTCCAAATAGCCTGCGCCAATGTGTTGGCACCACCCCATGCGGCCACATAGATGGGCCGTGGGTCATTCTCGTCGGCCAGACGTATCAGCAAGTCGCTGCCCTGCGAGTCGTTATTCTCTCCAATCGCCTTGATGCCTCCATGGACGCTTCCCATCACCGCCCGACTCATCAAATAGTCGGCGCTTGGCCAATATCCAAGATGCTGGCGGCCATTTTCCTGCTTCAAAGACAAGAATCCCTGCTGGCCCGAACGGGCCATCAAGCGCCCCACATCCTTACGATAGGCTTCGATGACCGTCGTGAGGTACTTTTTCCACTCCACAGGATAAGGGTCGCAATTCCATCCCACCGAAGTAATCAGAGCCTCGATTTCGAAGCAGTCGGCGTATGCCATCAGTCTCACCATCGACTCCATGTCGTCGGGTTCCACATCAGCCGGGGCAATATCGGTACACACCACAAGGCGTGGTTTCAGCATATTCTCTTTCGCATGGCCCACTGTAGATATCAGCGACAAGGCCATGCCGAGTAGCAGGATTCTATACGTCATTTTTAGAACAATCTTTGATTTGGTTGCGAAATTACAAAAAAAACACCACATTCCACACAAACAATATATTTTTCCAGGCACATGCACCACTAAACCAACGTGAATGACTGTTAAATGACGGATGTAAATCGCAGAAAAGAGGATTGAATTCTATTATGCGCAAAAGAAAATCTGTTTTGTTTTCGAAATCCTGTCAAAATTTGTATATTTGCGCATGAAATTCGGCCGTTTGTGTCAAGAAATGGCCCCAAAGCCGTTAAAAAACAACAGATTATGACAAAAAAAATCACACTCTTTGTACTCTCGTTTCTGGCATGCTCGATGACCATATTTGGTCAGGGCACCGGCAAGAAATGGACTCTCCAGGAATGTATAGACTATGCACTGCAAAACAACATCCAGCTGAAGAAGACCCGTGTGCAGAAGTTATCAGCCCAGGAGGATGTTCTCCAATCCAAGGCCGACCTGCTTCCCTCGCTCACCGCATCCACCAGCCAGAACGTTGTCTATCGCCCATTCATCTCGTCAGGACAAAGCACCGTGGCCAATGGCTACGTTCAGTCCAGCGTCGACAAAGTATATTACACAGGCAGTTATGGTGTGAACGCCAACTGGACAGTATGGAACGGCAATCGCAACAGGAACACCATCCGCCTGAATGAGTTGACCGCCGAGCAAGCCGAACTCGACTCAGTGACAGCCGCCCGTTCGATTGAGGAGAAAATCGTTCAACTATTCGTCCAGATACTTTACACCACCGAGGCAATCGAAGTGAGCAAGCAGAGTCTTAAGACCAGCAAACTCAATGAGGAACGTGGACAGGTGATGGTGGATGTTGGCAAGATGAGCAAAGCAGACCTTTCGCAACTCACAGCCCAGCGTGCCCAAGACGAATACAACATTGTAGCCGCAGAGAGCAATGTGAAGAATTACCTCTTTCAGTTGAAACAGTTGCTTGAATTGACCGATGCGAGCGACTTCGACATTGCCATCCCCACCTACACCGACGAGCAGGCCCTTGAGGAGATTCCCCCGCTGAATGCCATCTATGCCCAGGCATTGGAGAACCGCCCCGAGATACGCAATGCCAAACTGGCCATTGAGAGCAGCAATGTGAGAATGGACATTGCCCGTGCCGGAAAGAGTCCGACGATAGGTGTGAGTGGAGCATTCGGCACCAACACAGCCTCGATGGACAGCAAAGGCTGGGGCAAGCAACTGAAGACCAACCTTGACCTCTCTGTGGGTGCCACCGTGAGCATTCCCATTTTTGACAACCGCCAGACCAAGACAGCCATCAACAAGGCCCGCCTTCAGCGTGAGAGCAGCCTGCTCGACCTGCAAGAGAAGCAAAAGACACTTTACAACACAATAGAGACTTACTGGATAGACGCCACCACCAACCAGAGCAAATACAAAGCCGCCCGTATAGCCACGAAGAGCCAGCAAGACAGTTATGAGTTGCTGAGCGAACAATTCCGGTTGGGAATCAAAAACATCGTGGAACTGATGACCGGCAAGACCAATCTGGTGCAGGCACAGCAAAATGAGCTGGAAAGCAAGTACATGACCATTCTCAATCTGTATATGCTCAAGTTTTATCAGAGATAAAAAATTTGATTTTGCATCTATTTCATCAACAAGAGACCAAACATCGTGGATAATTACGACAACGAGCAATTCCTGCAACATTTCACCCGCAGCCGCGCCCTGCAGCCAGCCTCCAAGTCGGGCAATCATGGCGAGATACATTTCATGCTGTCGTTTGACGACAGAGGTCGCTGCTTCGTGCAAGTGGTAGATTCGAAAGGCGTGGCCATCGACGTGGACTACCGCCTCTATACCGACGAGAAATTCATCGTTCTCCGCTCAATCGAGCGCATCAAGGAAGAACAGCAAGAAAAAATATCATGGGGCGACGACGACACCCGCATCTACCTGCACGACCACCGCTGGCTGCTATATGAACTGACCCGCTGCAAGAACTTGGTGGATGCGACGATGAAGCCCATCCGAGTGAGTGAAGAGACCCTTCAACTGCGCCTGGTGCTGGAAAAGACCCAGAAAGACGAGTTGTCCACTCATTGCGAAGTGATGGGCGAAAGCATGATTTCCAGCCAATATCATCTGCTGGCCGACAACTACACACTGGTGGACGACACCATCCATCCCCTGCGCCCCATCGGCGACAACTACCTGTCGCTGTCATTCCTCACCACCACCTTTCCTGAGAGTTGGGCCGACAGATACCTCTCGGTTTTCTTCTCATTCATCGAGAATGTCGTCCCCGTCTATGAGGACTATACCCTTGTATATGGCGACACACCGATAGAGACTGTACCCACGATTATTTTCGAGAAAGTAGACGAGGACATGTCGCTCTATATGCGACTCACCCAGAGTATCGACGGTTTCGATTACGATTTTGCACAGCGTTTTGACCTGGTGTACGTGGCCACACTCACCATGGAGCGACAGATACTGCTGCGCCGCATCATGCGGCACGACAGTCAGCAGATGCTGCACGAGATGCAACAGAAAATCAGCAAATACACCAACCGCCAGACCCGGAAGGACGTCTACTTAGGCGACGACCTGTTTATCATTCCGCAGTCGGTGGCCGGACCGTTTCTGGTAGGTGCGCTTCCCGAGTTAGTGCGTGAGTACCGCATCGTGGGTTCCGACAAACTACGCGACTACAAAGTACGTCCCGCCCGCCCACGACTCAACATGAGCATCGGTTCGGGCATCGACTTTCTGGAGGGCAAGGCCACCATCATGATAGACGATGAGGAGTTTCCGCTTCGCAAATTTCTCTCCCAATACAAGAAAGACAAATACATCACCCTGGCCGACGGCAACCGCGCCATAATCGACGAGGGTTATATGCGCAAACTGGAGCGCCTGTTCCGTAACGCCGACAAGAAAGACGGGTCGTTCAAGGTATCGTTTTTCGACCTTCCCGACGTGGAGGAATTGATGCAGCAGCGCATGGAAGGTGCCGCCTTCGAGCATCATCGCGCCGTGTATGAAGGCTTCAACCAACTCAGCACCCAGAAGATGCGCTTCACGGGAGTGAATGCCACCATGCGCTCGTATCAGAAAGAAGGAGTGAAATGGATTAACTACCTCTACGAGCAAAATCTGGGAGGCTGCCTTGCCGACGACATGGGACTTGGCAAGACACTGCAGACCATCGCCATGCTGGCCCGCGTCTATCCCAAATGCAAGAAGCCGTCACTCATCGTAATGCCCCGCAGTCTGCTGTTCAACTGGCAAGACGAGTTGCAGAAATTCGCCCCCCAACTTACCTACTATACCTACTACGGGATGCAACGCGACCTGAAGGCCGCCATGAAACAGCAACTCGTCCTCACCACCTACGCCCTTGTACGTAACGACGCGGAGGAGTTCAGCAAGAAGAAATTCCACTATGTCATTCTCGACGAGAGTCAGAACATCAAGAATTTCGCCTCACAGACCACCAAGGCCGTTCTGCTCCTGCAAGGCGAGCACCGTCTGGCCTTGAGTGGCACCCCCATCGAGAACAACCTGACCGAACTCTACTCCCTGTTCCGTTTCCTCAACCCAGCCATGTTTGGCCAATTGGAGGATTTCAACCGCGAATACACCTACCCCATCCAACATTCTGGCGACAAGGAAGTGATGCGTGTATTGCGGCATAAGATATTTCCCTTCATGCTCCGACGCTTGAAGAAGGATGTGCTCAAAGAACTCCCCGACCGTACCGAGCAAGCCGTCTACTGTGAGATGCAGCCCGACCACCAACAATTCTACGAGGAGCGCCGCCGCTACTACCACGACCTCATCCACAGCCAGATACAAGAGAAAGGCATCGCACAAAGCCAGTTTGTGATGCTGCAAGCCCTGAGCGAACTACGCCGCATCGCCTCGGTGCCCGAGAGTCTGAGCGACGGGCAAATCGCCTCGCCCAAGGTGGAAGTGCTGATGGAAAGTCTGACTGAGGCTGTGAGCAACGGGCACAAAGTGGTGGTGTTTTTCAATTTCATCGCCGGAATCGAGTTGGTGAGTGAGCGGCTCAACCAGGAAGGCATCGACTTCACCACGATGACCGGCTCCACCCACGACCGGCGCAGCGTTGTGGAACGTTTCCAGCGCGACCCCAAATGCCGTGTGCTGCTGATGACCCTGAAGACCGGTGGCGTGGGTCTGAACCTTACCGTGGCCGACACGGTGTTCATTTTCGAGCCGTGGTGGAACAAGGCTGCCGAAGAGCAGGCCATCAACCGCCTGCACCGCATCGGACAGAAGCAGAAAGTGCTGAGTTACTCAATCCTTACCCGCGACACCATCGAAGAAAAGATACGGCTACTACAAGAGAAGAAAGCCGAACTCTTCGAAGGCCTTATCGGCAGCGACTCGTCATCCACCAAAGTACTCACAGAGGAAGATATTGAATTCATATTAAGTTGAGCATCATGAGCACCATCACACTATATAAGCCATCCGCAGAGGATTCTAAATTGCTGACTGATTATTTCCGATACCGGCGCAACAGACTGATAGAAAAATTTTTCAAGAAACTGAGGAAATGCCTTCTCGGCCACCAAATCCTTGTGAAGGATGAAAGTGGAACGGAGGAACTGAACAAACCCAAATTTCTGGAAGCGGGAATAAATAAGTCTCAGGCTTCCAAAGAGAACATGCTCCAGTTTTTCGCCTTTATGGTCGGCGACAGTAGAAATCTTAAGGTGTACCTCGACAGTCTTCCCATGCGTGAACGCAACATGTACTCGGAACTCTTGGATTCTGGTTACGTGGACATTACCAAGGCAGAGGCTCTTTTAGGTCGTTCACTCTTAGAAGAAGCCAAGGAAGTGACATTCTGGGGAAGTTATGACAAGATGGAGGAAATGGTATTTGCCACCTATGAGAGTTTTTCCACAAGGTCGTCATGGCATACCGATTTCTATATGTTTTTGGCCACCCCTTTCCATAAATTCATTTTCCTGGCACTACACCCCGAATGGAGTTTGGAAGTACAGTCCCAGGCCTCATTTCCCAAGGATATCACCATACATAGTCTGGAGCCTTCCACGCTGAAGATTCTGCCCATCGCCGATGCCGTGTTGAGTCAGGCCGCCCTCATCGGCAAGACCCAGAAAATAAGTGCCACTGCGCTGAAAAAAGCCATCCTCCAACTGGGCACGGAAGAGTTTTTCACCGACGAGAGCCTGCCCAAGGACATGCTCACATTGCGACGTTCGATGATATTGCAATTGGCAGCATTATTCCGTCATCACTTCAGCAACTATGCCCGCAAGAACAAATCATTACCCATAGAACAGCGACTTCGCACCATGTTCGACCGCCTGCTGAAATATCCAGACATCTTTATTCCTGTGATTTTCTATTACATGACAGGTCTGAGGGAGAATATCATCAGCGAAAGTTATTCTAAAGACATCGTCGTCAGTCTCGTTTCCGAACTGAAATCGCTCAAGAAGGGAGAATGGTATGATGTGAAGGATATACTGAACGACTGTTTCATGAAAGACGTATACGCCTTCCACCTTGAGTTTTTTCAAATCTACCAACTGAGCCGCGCCACTATCCGCAACAAATTCACCGGCAACGAGGAACCCATCACACCCGACAGGTTGAAAGAGGAATTGGGACTGCCACTGGTCAAAGGGCTGCTGATGTGCCTGGCTGCATTTGGAATCCTCGACATAGCAGTGAGTGAATTCTATGAGGATGACAGTTCGCCCTACGACGGCGTGGAGTATATCCGGATCACAAACTTAGGCGCATACGTGCTGATGAAGACCGAGGAATACACACCGCCAAAGATAGAAGATCATGAGGTGTATTTCGACCTGGACCCCAACCGACTCATCCTTCGCTCCATCGTGAAGGACAATCCGTATGAAGGACTTCTCACCGACACATGTGTGCCCATCGGCAACAGCCGCTACAAAATGAGTGCAGAGACATTTCTCGCGCACTGCCAGAACCGTAACGACGTGGAGGATAAAATCAAATTCTTCAAACGGTATATCAGTGGTGACCTCAGTGAAATATGGACTCATTTTTTCGACAGTCTGCTTCAGCGCTGCAATCCCCTCACTTCGGTCAACTCAATGGAATACAAAATCTTCCAAATTGACCCAACCAACAAGTCGCTCATGCGCCTACTCACATCCGACCCCAAATTGTCGCAAATGACAATCAGAGCCGAGAATTACACCATTCTGGTCAAGACGAGCGACCTGCAGAAATTCATCAACAGGCTCAAAAGCCTCGGTTACTTGATGTAAGGAAGTGGTATGGCGTTTTTTGTTGGCTGATGGTGAAAAAGTTGTCCTTTGTTTTGAATTCTCATGGAAAAACTATATATTTGCAATCCAATCATAATTTGAATTGTCCATGGTCATACAAATAGCCAATCCCGTTTATGACGCAGTCTTCAAGTACCTTATGGAAGACATGCGAGTGGCGCGCACATTGCTCTCAGCCTTGCTGCGCAAAGAAATCATATCCGTAGAAATGCGAAGGCATGAGTACTCCAATGGTAGCAGGAACGAGATATCAATGTTCCGCATAGATTTCGCTGCCCGTGTGCGTGAGAAGAGCGGCGAGGAGAAACTCATACTCATAGAAGTACAGAAAACGTGGCTCGAGACCGAGACGTTAAGGTTCCGGCAGTATCTTGGAGCACAATATACCAACTCAGAGAACATGTATGACGATGGAAAGTTCAATCACTTTGCACTGCCAATGGTGGCTGTGTATATTCTCGGTCATAAAGTGGGCGATATCGAGGAACCTGTCCTATATGTCAGTCATGACTCATACGATTATTATGGCAACAAGGTGACCAAGGGCATCCCCGACCCCTTCGTGGATAGCCTTGTCCACGACAGCATCATCGTTCAGATACCTCGTTTGCGTGGACAGGTGAACAACCGACTGGACCGTGTGCTGAGCATTTTCGACCAGACGCAAGCCTCAAAAGCCAACCAGCATATCATCAACATCGACGAGAGCCGCTATGAGGATGACGAAGAGATGGCCTATGTGCTCCACCGACTTGCCATAGCCTCGTCGAATGCCCAACTTCGGAAGGACATGAACGTAGAGGATGAGTTTTTCCGTGCCATAGAGGATCGTGACACCGCCATTATGCAGCGTGACCAGCGAATAGAGGAGCAAAAGGCGCAAATCACAGAGCAGCAGTCGCAAATCACAGAGCAGCAGTCGCAAATCACAGAGCAGCAGTCGCAAATCACAGAGCAGCAGTCGCAAATCACAGAACAGCAGTCGCAAATCACAGAGCAGCAGTCGCAAATCAAAGAACAAAGAGTATTGTTAGAAGAAAAAGATGCCATTCTTCGCGCGATGGTACATGCATTGGAGCAGAAGGGTATGGATATCAACGCCATAGCAGCCATCACAAATAAATCACCAGAAGAGATATCATCCATTTTGGCATCATAACTTTAAGGCTTTGTTCCATCATATTGAAGAAAAAGAGAAAAGATGACATCACCAACCATCCATGAGCATATCAAGACGGATAAGCAAATTGTTCTGCGCCTTGGTGCCGACACTATGTCGTTTGCCGTTGTGGGCGATACAGCCTCCCGTCTTGACAACTATGAGCAAATGAACAGCAAAAGCGGCATATCCATGTCAGCCAACCTGCGTGAATTTCTCAAGAACAGACAAATACCCAGCCAGGACTATTCCCGGGCATACGTATTGATAGACACACCCACCATGCTGATACCATCAGAAGAATTTCAGGCTGAGACAGCCACTGTCCAATACGACCATACATTTACCGGTTTAGAACGCAGTCTGAAAATGAGCTATGCGATGCCCAGTCTTCATGCAGTGGCTGTGTATGCCGTAGACAAAGATCTCAAATCCGTGCTGAGTGACCATTTTCCCGACTTCCGTATCATGCCCGTGTGCCTCCCTCTTTGGAAACATTTACACCAACGCAGTTACGGTCAGACCCGTCACCGACTTTATGGCTATCTTCATGGTGGGCATCTAGACGTGTTCCGTTTCAGTCAAAACCGTTTCAAGTTTTGCAATTCATTCAATGCCAATCAGGTGCAAGACGCTCTGTACTATCTGCTATATGTCTTTCGTCAACTTGGGATGGATGCCAACCGTGATGAGATTTATGCTATAGGTGACATTCCCCGTAAGAAATGGCTAACCGACCATCTGAAAGAATATGTGAAAAATGTGGTTCCGGCAGATGCCGGCGACCTGGGTATTGACGAAAGCCAACGCTGGCGTCAAATTCCACTCGACTTATTGGCCATGATCAATAATGAACTGATGACGGGCAACTGAAAATCAATCAGGTATGAGAATCATCACAGGTATCTACAAGGGGCGACGCTTCGACATTCCCCGCACTTTCAAGGCACGCCCCACCACGGATTTTGCCAAGGAGAACCTCTTCAACGTGCTCAATGGCTATATGAGTCTGGAGGGAACCAGGGCATTGGATTTATTTGCCGGCACAGGAAGCATATCTCTGGAGTTGGTCTCACGTGGCTGCGCCCAAGTAGTGAGCGTGGAACAAGACCGTGACCACTACACTTTTATCCGTCAATGTATGGAGAAAATAGGTACTGACAAGTCGATACTGATTAGAGGTGATGTGTTCAAGTTCATCAAGAAATGCCACCAGCAGTTTGATTTCATTTTTGCCGACCCACCGTACGCCTTACAACAATTGTCGGAGATTCCCTCAAAGGTGCTTGAAGGCACCCTATTGGCCGACGAAGGAATCTTCGTGCTTGAGCATGGTGCCAGCCACAATTTTTCTGAGCACCCCCTCTTTGTGGAAAGCCGTGTCTATGGCAGTGTCCATTTCAGTTTTTTCAAAAAGAGAAGCAATGACAATGCATAGGCAAATAAAACAGAGAGAACTCACATAAGTGGAGAGAATAGCCTGACGACAGATTCGAACAGCCTGACCCTCATGCGGCTGTGGAACTTGCTGGCATCCACCAGTTCGCTTCTCTGCATATCGCTCTCAAAGAGTTGTTTCACCCGTGCCACTGTATCGGTATCATAAACAAACACGTTGGCCTCAAAATTTTTCTCAAAACTACGGAAATCGATATTTGTCGACCCACACGAGCATAGGCTATCGTCGCAAACCAAGAGTTTTGAGTGATTGAAGCCCTCTTTGTACAAATAGATTTTCACCCCGGCATCAAGCACATCTCTGAGGAACGACCGTCCGGCCCATTCCACAAGCCGCGTGTCACTATGTTCCGGCACGATAAGTCTCACATCCACCCCAGCAAGTGCACTTGTGCGGATAGCAAAGAGCACTGGCTCTGTAGGAAGGAAATAAGGTGTCTCGATATACACATAGTGTTTGGCTTCCATCAAGATGCGCACATAGCCATGCATGATTTCAGGCCACAAGCTGGTGGGATTGCTGGTCACGATTTGTGCGAGGCAGTCGTTGATGACCACCGACGCGTTCCCGGGATAATACTTTCTTCCGGATTCAAGAGACTGGTCAACGAAATACCAGTCAGTGAGAAATGCGGTCTGTATGCCGTATACCGCCCCACCCCTGATAGCCATGTGAGTATCTCGCCATGCTGTGCCGTTTTTCCCTTTCACATATCGAGTGGCGATATTCATCCCCCCTATAAATCCCACCTCGCCATCAATGACACATAGTTTGCGGTGGTTGCGGTAATTCACTTTGCTGGTAAAGGCAGGAAATTTCACTGGCATGAAGGCATGAACATCAATACCCGCTTCGCGCATCTGCTCATAGAAGTCAGATTTGACATTCCAACATCCCACATAATCATAAATCACCCTCACTTCCACCCCCTGAGCCGCTTTATCCACAAGAGCGTCCCTCACCAGTCGCCCCAGGGCATCATCCTCAAAAATATAGACCACAAGGTGAATGTGGTTTTTGGCGCCCCCGATGGCCTTGAGCAGTGCCGGAAACATCTCGTATCCATTCTCATAAATTTCTATCTCATTGTTTTTGAAAGGCAGCGCCACGTTTTGGTTGGCAAACAGCCTGATGAGTTCGGCATGTGGCTCAGGAATCTGAAGGTTTCGCTGTTCCACATAACTATAGAGCGACCTTTTTGTTATCTGGTCCAGGCTCTGCTTGCTGATGAATTTTTCCTTTCGCTGGTTGCGCCCGAAGAAGATGTAAAGGATAAATCCCCCCACTGGCAGTCCGATGAGCACCATGAGCCAGGCCACGGTGCTGGATGGCGACCTGTTGTCGAGCAAAAGTTTCGCTGCCGTACCGATGACAATCAGGGCATAGACCACCACCAGCAGGATGAAAATCCAGTGGAAATAAATCATTTAGGGATTATTGTTTTTTTCCAGTTTTTGTATGTATGCGAGTTCGTTGATGGCAAAGTCGGCATTTTCTGGGTCTTCGAGCATGGTGTTAAGAAGTTTGCGAGCCTCGTCAAATCTCATTTTGTCCACCAGCACGTATGCTTTTCTTCGTTTGAGGAATCCCATGAAATGCTGTATATGGGGCTGAGGGTTTTCCTCCTCGTCATCTTCGTTGTTGGAGATTTGGCTGATCAGGGAATCGATGGTGGAGAGAGACCTGAAATCCCCCGAGTTGACCATACAGTTGACCATTTCCTCAGTATAGTTGATGCGATGAAGCCCTACAATCATATCGAGGTAAGCCATGGCACGGTCGTACTGTCTGAGGTCGCTGTAGCAGAAGCCGATAAGGTAGGCAGTCTCGAAGAATTTGTCTTTCTCAGATGTTTTCATCACATCAAACCTTGGCTGCATTCTACGGAATGCATTCTCCAGATGCAGCAACGCCTCATAATAGCGCTTGGCCCGGAAGAGTTTGCGCCCCTCATATAGAGAGCGTGCCGTGTCGGTGTCAAGACACTCGCAAATCATTCGCTGCTCCTCGGTCAGGGTTTCCTCCTCGCCCTGTCGCATTTTCTGCAGGGCCTCCTTCCACATATAATTAAACTCATTCACCTTGTCGTTTGGCGATACGCGGTCGCGTGCCACGAGCACAGATGTGGCCTGCGGGGCTGAATGAGAGAAGGCGAAAGCCTGATTGGCTTTTGGTGGCAACGGCTGCAGGCATGCTGTGATGCGTTTATACTCAGTCTGTCCGTCATCTCCGGCATCGTTGACAAAAATCATCATATTTTGCTCTTCGTCGGGATATCTTTCGGTCTCAAACCATAGAGACAGGATGCTGTTTCGGGGATTGAACAAATCCACATCGAGTATTTCCTGCTGGTCGAAGATTTTTTTGCTATTGTCGGACAGCAGACTCAGGTTGTGTGGCAGTAATTCGGTTATGCCCATGGCCTTGTCGAGGAACTGCCCAAGCCGGAGTTGGTCGGTAGCATTGAATCGCATCTGGTCGTTGTGTGCGATAGTCATCTCCTGCTGGCGTAGCAAGAAAATTTCCCTTCCGATTTCCACAGAAGTGCTCTCAGGATCCTTGTCGCCCATTCTTTCCGCCTCCCTTGTGAGATCTTCGAATCTTCTTGCGAAAGCATTCTGCCAACTGAAGATATCCCTCATGCTGGTTGCGAGAACATCCCTGACATTATCCTTATTGACGAGCAGGCCGGCAAGCACATGCATGTCGATTTCGTTTTTCGCCTCATTCACCGAATATACCAGTCGCTCGTTGTTGGTATTGAGGTTGCACTGATTGCACACCATTCTGGCGATTTCAATGTTGCTCGATGGTGTGGTGTAGCAGAACAGGTACGACAGGGTGATATAGGATGTGCCTGGCTCCACCCGGATTCTGAAATGACCGTTCTGATAGTCGTATTTCACCACACGGTCGCCATGGTCGGTTTCCCACTCCGTCTGGCAGTTGAGCGATTTCAGGGCATGGTCCACAATTTTTTCGAGCCATTTGGCCCTTACCTTGTTGTCTGAGGATTTCGCGGCATCATCCGATACCGACGCGGCTCTTTTCTTCTTCTCAAAATGCCACATGACGAAGAAGACCCCGAAAAAGACACACAGCAAAAGCAGTATGACGGTTATAATGACAAAGTTAGCAATTTCCATTTCTTTATAGTTTGATTGTGTTGTTGGTACTAAAGGATGATGCTATGCCCCACCCTTTTCGCGATTTCCTGTCTGACGGCGATGAGAGCCATCCACTCTTTCTGCAATTCAGCCCGTTGGCTGTCGTTGGCCAGCGGCATTTGCTGCTTGATTTGCTGCATGCGCTGTTTCACATAGTTCATCCGGTAGTCGAGCAGCAGGTGCATGACCCTGCTTTGCAAGGAATCTTCCTCCTGCCTCATCTGGTTGCTTTTAGCCAGAATATATGACTCGGTGCTCAGTTCTGTGGCCACTTGGTTGACCCTTTCATCGGGGTGTGACCTGAAGTATGTTTCTGCCTTGAATCCCTCGTCGTGGACATGTGCCACGGCCTCTTCGAGGATACGGCTGTAAATATCGTTTTGAAACCTCAGTTGGTCGGCGCTCAAGTCGTAATACACGTATTCAGCCGTGGTGATATCGGTGGTTTGTCCACTTCCTTCCTCAGTTTCCACGTCGTGAAAAAGTATCTCCTCGCCATGTCTCACCACTTCCTGAATAATCATTCGCTCCACATCGCCCGTCAGTTTTCCGGCCGAGGGAGGTCCTGGCGTGAGGGAGGTCGGGACGGGATTGCGCGCCGACTCTCGCTCAGCCTGTTTGTATTTCTCTTCTCTGTCGCGGCGAATGAGTTTGTTCATCTCATTGACCAGTGTCCGCTCAGGAATGCCAATACTTACAGAGCATTGCTTGATATACTCAGCACGCTTGATTTGGTCGGTGATGACAGAGATACTCTTCACAATACTACCGATGGCTTCCGACCTCTTGATGGGATCGTTCACTCCCTGAAGCAACGCGCGGGTCTTGAACTCCATGAAGTCGGTCTGATGCGACTGGATATACTCACGGAACTCGGCTGCGGTGTGCTTGCGTGCAAAACTGTCGGGGTCGTCCTGGTCGGGCAACAACAACACCTTGACGTTCATACCCTCGGCAAGCATCATGTCGGTACCGCGCATGGCCGCATGGACACCCGCCTCGTCGCCATCGTAGAGCAGCACTACATTTTGCGTAAACCTATGCAACAGGCGTATCTGATAAACGCTAAGTGCTGTTCCAGAATTGGCCACCACATTCTCGATTCCACACTGATGCATGGAAATGACATCGGTGTAGCCTTCCACCATATACACGCAGTCTTCCTTGGCAATGGCCTTTTTGGCCTGGAAGATACCATACAGTTCGTGGTCTTTGTGGTAAATAGGGGAATCGGGAGAGTTGACATATTTCTGACTGACTCCCTTGGTTCGTGCGTCGAGCAAACGGCCTCCGAAAGCAGTCACCTTGCCACTCACACCAATCCAGGGGAAAATCACTCTTCCAGCGAAGCGGTCATAGAGGTCGCCGTTTTCCCTTTGTCCGCAGAGTCCTCCCTTGGTGAGGAATTCGGCTTTGTAGCCTTTACGCTGAGCCTCGCGAACGAGCGCATCGCGCCGGTTGACCGCGTATCCCAAGCGGAATTTCTGAATGATATCGTCGCGGAATCCTCTCGAGCGAAAATACCGCAAGCCTATTGCCTGTCCGTCGGTGTCGTGGGTGAGGATGTCGTGGAAATACCCTGCCGCCCACTCATTGACAATGAAGAGGCTCTCCCGCTCACTTTCCAGTTGACGTTCCTCACTGGTGAGTTCACGTTCTCTGACCTCAATGTTGTATTTGCGTGCCAGCCATTTGAGCGAGTCGACATAGGTCATTTGCTCGTGGTCCATGATGAAGCGCACGGCATTTCCCGCCTTTCCACATGAGAAGCACTTATAGACCCCTTTGGCCGGTGAGACCGAGAACGAGGGTGTGCGGTCGTCGTGGAAAGGGCACAGTCCCTTGTAACTTGACCCACTCTTGCGGAGTGTGACAAATTCAGACACCACATCCACGATGTTTGCGGCATCCATGATACGGTCTACGGTGGCTCTATCAATCATTATGAATTACAAAGGTAAGCATAAAATAGCTACCCACAAAATTCTTTTGTAGAAAATTGTTGGACAAGTGTATGTCCCTTCTTCATTTGAATAGCAAGATACCAAGCAAGACGAGATGGAACGGCATTACCAACCCCATAAGCGTATACAATCGCAGACATGTACTTGTCATCGCCGAAGTTTGAATAGGACGTCAGCAAAACTGACGTGAACTGTAACACCTCCACTACTGTTCCAAGCGGTTTAGCCGCTTGAAAAAGCATGTCATTTCTATCCGTTATCAACAATTCTTTCTGCCATCGCATTTAGGTGGAGGCATTGCTCCCTCGTAATCACCCGTCTCTCGTTATGAAAAGACCAAGGACTAATCTGCAGCAGCAATCCCTTGGCACAAGCATCAAAAGCCTCACCTGAGGGTTTATATAGTTTAGGGAAGCCATTCTCTCTAAGCAGGATGATGTTGTAACTTCGGTTCATTGCTTCCCGTAGCACCTCCTTTTCCTTTGGCGAGACGGCAGCACTAACAAGCACCCCGCCACGTTCGCCACATGCCAGCCATTCCTCTCTCATCCGGGCATTTTCTTCGTCCGTATAGCGTCTGTGCACGATGACCGCCATCTTGTCGGGAATGTTCAGCAGGAATCTATTACCTACTACCTGACATTGCTCACCTGCCACCTCCATCCCTGTTAGTACGGAGAATAGTTCCGGGTTCTGACGTTTCATCATCAATCGGCGAGGATTATCATCAAGATAATGTTTCCAATTGTCCAACTGTCCTTCGTGCATGAGAATCTTGTCGCAATAGCCTTTCTCAAACAAGCCTAGCCTAGGTGGTTTGTTCATGTTGAACAATTTCCAATATACATTGTTGCATCCCGATTTGAATCCGGCCACTACTTTTCCCAGATGCTCATTCTCCCCCATTTTCTCTTTGATTCTTACAATCATGTGCAAGTGGTCTGGCATAATGCACAGTTTCCACACCTCCACCAAAGGGTAAAATAGATTTATCTTCCGCTGCTCTTCCTGAACAATCGCATTTCCGAGGGCAGAGAGTTCCACATAAGGCATCACCTTGCCCTCCAGACATCCTCTCAACGTGCCCAATATCGCCATGCGTTCCCTCACCACAAGGGTCAGCATGTACGTTCCCTTGCAGCTATAGTCGTGCCATGGGCTGCGTCTCTTCATTGAGTGCTGTATCTCGCGCACCTCCAAGCCTGCCAATATGGCTTCTTCCCGTGTCATGCCTCTTCGTCTATTGCTATAAAATACCCTCTTCTAACTCTGTAATGTCTATATTTTTCTTGCCTACAACTTTCTCTATGTTCATAACCTCCCAGATTTCTTTTGCTCGCTCTGCCGAATCTTCTAAATTTCAGTTGTCGTATCAGGGGGACGGGGAAATTGATATGTGATATGTTTTTGAGTCTTCTCATGATGCTAAAGCCAACCGCTGAAAGTTTGGGCTATTGTCTGATTCCAGCTCCTTTTTGCAAAACGGAAATGAGAATCTTGTCCCTATCCTGCTTGGGGAGAGATGAAATCCTTTCGATAGGCATTCCACGTATCAATTTCCCCGTCCCCGTGATACATTCGATAGGCATTCCACGTATCAATTTCCCCGTCCCCGTGATACACGTCCCCGTGATACATTTTCCTTCTTGTTGCCCATCACCCCAAATGGCCACGTATCACGTATCAGGGGGACGCGTATCAGGGGGACGGGGAAATTGATACGTTTTTGAGTCTTCTTATGATGCTGAAACCTTTGAAGCCTTTGGCATTTGTTAGGTATTACATCGTTCTGATTATCTCTTATGAACCAGCTATCATAATCATACCCCGATTATGCTATGAAAGGCGGAAACCCCGATAAATTCAGGGTCTCCGCCTTTTCTCTTTCCCTATTGTTCCGCCATTTTCCCGATAGACTTCAGAAAGAAAGGATACAAAGTATACTTCGTGTAAAAAACTCTTTTACTTGTTTTGCATTGAAATTTAGCATAGTGACATCAAAAGCGGTCATGATAGAAATCATGATATTCTTTTTCACTCACTTCAACCTCAACTACTCTTACCTTTTCTTTTGGATAACCACGCCAGTCGCAATCTTCCATATCAAAATACTTTTCTTCTTTTGGAATAGTGTATCTTCCCATAATTATCAATCCCTTCATCCGTGTCGGGCACAACTTCTATAAATTAAGTTTATCACTGCAAAAATACACATTTTTTTTACTAGAAAAAAATTCTAGATTGTTTTATTTATGAATTAAAGGTAATGATGGAGTTTTTGATACATTATTTGTTTCCCATTTTGCTATCCACATCAAAAACAACAACTTTCAAGGGTAAAGGACGATAAACCTACTTAAATGCCATTTTACCCCCTTTTCCCCCAGTAAAACAAAGTAAATGTTGTAATCTTTTATTCCACTTGATTTTCATTCACTTTTTAGGCTCGGCGGGAAAATGGCGGACTAAGTGTAAATGAAATCCTTGCAAATCTCTGATTTAATGATTTTTATGAAAAATAAGCATAATCAGAAGACCATTATGCTATGAAAGGCGGAAACACCGATAAAAACAGGGCCTCCGCCTTTTCTCTTTTCTATTGTTCCGCTATTTTCCCGACAGCTATCCCCAAAAGGCTAAATGAATCATAAACTCTGTCCCTAGGAAAGGAAACTATTCTGTCACTGTTTCAAACTCCTTAGGAAACCTATGCTTAAGTCCAGCCAAATAGACAGACAAATATAATCGTCCTGCATAATGAGCCTTACTTCGTATTAGAGGCCTGTTGAAAAGAGAGCATAAGATACGATAACTGTCATCTCTTTTGAATCCATTATTTCTCGCATGGAATAGAGAGTAGAGCCACAATGGTTCTGCTTTTTTCTCATCCTTTTCAAAAACGTATTGGAGTAATTCGACTGTTAGGTTCCATGTAAGCCCTGTCCAATAATGTAAAAACCAGGCAACATCCTCTGCAAACAAAAAACCATACGGGAACAGGTTATGGAAAGGTGGAAGCAGATGCTTTTGCTTGTATTCAGCAACCATCTCTTCAGTCATAAGGGAGTTTCCTTCACCTAAAGTAAATAACCCTTGAATATTTAAGAGTACTTCAAAGGCAGCACTCTCTTTCTTCGGCATTAACATCATGGTGACTTTCTGGATACTTTTATTGTCAAAATCAGGAATGTCGTTTAAATCTCCATGATAGAAAAGCGTGTAATCCTCTTCCTCAATTGTTTTTTCATACATCTTGGAATATTCCTTGCCATTGTTTTCTAATAGCTTTTGAATCCTCTTAATCCTTGTCAGAACATCCGATGTCAGTACGTTGAAAAGCAGAATCTTTTGATTGTCACAATCCTCGATAAACTCCTTGGCACATAGCATCCTATTACCTTGTTCGTCAGTTATTTCATCAACTGCAAAATGCTTTTCAACCCCATCCAAACAAATCAACAAAGCACAAGCATGTAAATATACATTTTCACCACTGACATCGGTTCCAATCCAGGCGTGGTCACTCAAATCCTGATTTTGGTCATCATTCACTGGCATTCTTGCGACATTCTTATAACCAAACAATTCAATAGCTTTTTGAAATACACGGTCATACGACTCTTCGTCCACCTCTATGTCTATAGTAGGAACCTTCTTTTTGTCACCCCATATCAGTATGGGGTCAACCCCTACACTGACGGGGCTAATGTTGGAGATTCCGAGCGAATAACATACATGAGAACTAATCATCTTGTCCCACCCTGGGCCAATGTTGATATTCTTTTCTCTTTTTAATTCAGATACAAGTTGATGCGCTACAAGGAAGTAATCTTCCAGATGCCGATGCTCAATGAAGTTGAGTTCTTTATAAATTGTCATCGCATCTACTTCATGATACCTTCCACCTTTCTCAGCAAGTTTTCTTAATTTTTCTATTTTTACTCCCATAACGCATCATGAATCAATTTCTGCTTTTACAACTTCTCGTAACTGTTCCCTTTTCGTTTTCACATCAGTCATCTTCGCATTTGTTTTTTCATTTTAACTATACTTTACCAATGATTGTCTGATAACATCAATAATAAAATCTTTTATAAATAAAGTTCAACGCAAAGATAAAACAAACCTCTGCCGTTTTAGGGCAGAGGTTTGAACCAATATAGTCTATTCTATTTTTTTAGTGGAAATGTTTTGTTACGGTATGTTTTTACGTCATATAAGACTTGCTCCATTATTTCTTTTATGTGCTCATCACTCTCATTAAATGAAATGATTTTGTGAATATGCCGTGATTTATTTTCAGTCCAAGGATTAAACTCTTCATTAGGCCAAATGCCTTTGATGAGGTCCTTGGTTTTTGTTTCATCATTTTGACGAGTAAAAACAAGCACTGCATATTGATTCTTATCTTCTTCTGGCATCAAATCAATGACAATTCTTTCTGGACTATTTACATACTTACCATTTTTAATAGTTGTGAAGTATTCATGGAAAAGGATTCTCCCATCATATATTTTTTGAATTGCACCATTATTGTCTATCTTTATTTTTAATTGAAAGGTGCGACTATTTGTTTCATTCTTTTCTTGTGAATCGAGAAAAAGATCTTTTGTTGCTACCACCTTCTCTATTTCCACTCCCTTTGACAAATCGTTAATGATTCGTACTACAGCAGGCAACGAAGCTAATACACCGTAAGCCCCACTTGGATGAGGAATTCCCAAGATTATTGTCCTGTTGAATTGTGTGATGGCACAATTGTATTTGATATGATAAGGCTTAAATTTATTGACTGTCATTTTCACATTAGCCCCTTCCTTTTTCTTGATAGAACCGATAAGTTTATCAAATACATCTCCAACAGAGAAGCAAACAAGAAGTTTGGGTTGAAGGATTTCAAATACCAATTCTCTGGTTAATTCCATGCATTTGTTTTCAACGCTGGTGCCTATTTGCTCCAACACTTCATGAATTCTATCTCCAGTAAAAAAAATGGCATTCGTAAAGACCAGGTGCTCCATATCGTCCATAAGAAAGGAATCTCCTACAACATTGATAAAGTAATTACGAAGATTCCTCCAAATAGCCCATTCGGTATTTCTTGCGCCCCAATTAATGTTCCCATGATTGCAACGGTCTCTGAAATAATCGCTGTTTTCATATTTGAAATCAGGATTAGTTTCATGGGCATCATGACCCAAGAACATTATATTGATATCATTGTCTAAGGCTTTGGTAATGTCCGACTGCATAGCTCCAACAGGCAAATTTAGAGTCGAACCTACTTTGTCAACTAAAGCACATGCCTTATCAACCCAATCATTGTACTTCTTTTTACGATTGCACATATTATTAAACAATTTACTTAATCTACTTTGGGGACAACATTACCTAAATAATCCCACATCATTAGTGTAAGATTCAATCTATATGCAAATGTAATTTAAAAAAATGGAACATCCAAATATTTTCCATTCTTTTTGTTTACGCCAGAATATAGGATTACCATTACCTTCAAAAAATCTATTTTTTGCAAAGGTAATATCCATTTTCTCGCCAATGCCTAATCCTTCATGGGCATCATGACCGAGAAATACAAATTCTATGTCTATATCTCCGTCAATCTTTGGAATGTACTGCGTAGATCCCACATTGACATTTTCAAGTTGACTAACTATTGGGTAAACTTTTTTAATATACTTATATGCTTCATTAACCCAATCATCATATTTTTCTAGTCTCATACTGCTTTTAATTAACTGTTACTATTGATATTGATTAAACACTATAGACAGTTCCATTTCAGTTGATTCTGCGGTTAGAGTCCTTGTTTGCCAAACCACATTCAAACCTTCCATACAATCTGCAAGTTGTACAAGCAAGTCTGACAGATCAGATGACCCACATAGTGTTACACATAGTGTTACAACTACTTTATTTGATGAAAGCAGTTGATTGATATAATCACTTCTGACAGTGTCTATTATGCTCTTGATTTGTTCTTCTTGGGTAACTCCTTTTCCCATGATGCGAATTTCATTAACATAATCATAATCATAAAGAAATTTCAAGTCATAGTAATCAATAGATATGATGGAATGCTGTTGCAATATTCCACATACTATTGCATCGATATTGTTCCATTTATAAGGCCAAGGTCCTTTGCAGACATTATACTCCTCAGTGGCCAAGAACACTTTTTTCTCATTTTCGTCATAGGCTTTTTTATAATCCTCATCAGAGAGCCTGCCCGATTCGTGGAGTTTACTAAGAGCCGAATAAAAGCCTATGACACCATACATTAGTTTGTTTTCCAAATACGACACAGCCTTATGTTTGCTTTTTGCGTAAGCAATTTCCTGTCTTGTACTTTCTCCTATGTAGCCGCCAACATTGATGACAAATATTTCATCAGCCAAATCAATCTTTGCCAAATGCTGGCGGTCGAGCATATCCTTCACTCCCTCGTTCCAAACCTCTTCATCACCAGAATGGCCAAACAGTCCCACAGAAATGACAATGTTGCCTTCAAGGGTCAATCGCTTCTGGACCTCAATAAATTCATCTTTGAAACGTGTGCTGCCACAAAGTGTTATTACTTTAAAACCGTTTATCATATTGATTCTTATTTTATTGATACTTGTTATACATCTGTTTTGAAATCTCCGCTATCTCGTCACGAAACCATTTGGGTGACAAAACTTCGATATCAACACCTTGAGAAAGAATCTCCTGACGGAAATCAAAGGTGGGACGGAGGAGAACGGTAAAAATGCTGTATTCATCCGTCTGCTCTATCTCTTTTTGAGTATGGTGTAGAGGAAGGGAGCGGAGATAATTGGCTTGCTTTGCAGAGACTTTCATCTCAACGGTCTCAACATCTATCTTTGTATCGGCAATAATACCATAACTGTCTTCAAAAAACTCCCCAGGAACGAAATCCTCGGGGTATTTGAAACCTTTATCCGTCATCCACAACCATCGAACACGGTCAAGAGCATATATTTTTATCTGGTCATTGTAAGGGCTGCGCCCAATCAGATACCAACGTTGCTTGAAAGCTTTCAGACAATATGGCTCTACCTTGAAAGAATATGCCTTATCACGGGAAAATCCATGGTAGGTCATTTCAAGCACTTTATTCTTCTTTAGTGCTTCAATAATGGCAGGAAGATACTGCTCTCCATCAGGGATTTCCTCAAACAACACTTTGTCTTTGATGCTGACACTATTCATCATCAGATTGCTGACAGTTAGAGTGTTGAAAAGCCAACTACGCATTGAGCCATTCTTTAACTCTTCCTCATTCTGAATATAGTAACGATATAGACCTCTATGTTCGTTCTCAATGATGAGTCCAAACATCTCCTCGATGGCGATGCGCCATTTATGGAATGTTCTAATTGACATAGGCTTACCCTCACTCATATCATTGTCAAGCCAGTGTTGGCAGATTTCCTCGAATGAAATCCGCTTCGCCTTATATATGGTTTCCACCAACCATACGTACTTATTCAATAAATTATTAGCCATATTATTACACTTAGCACTGCAAAAATACTAAAAAGGTATGCTAAATTGAGGCATAGGCTTCCTTTTTGTTTATAGTTCATAATTATTAATACTATAAGAACATTTTTTGATTTCTTTTCGGGTAAGGTTACCATCATTAAGGATGATAAAACCAGGTAAATGAGATTTTACCCTTTTTCCCCTCGAGTAAAACGGACTAAATGGTTGTAATCTTTTATCCCAGTTGAAATTGCTTCACTTTTCACATAGGGCGAGAAAATGGCGGACTAAGAGTAAATGAAATCGCTGCAAATCCTTGATTTTACGCACTTTACGAAAGATTACCATCATAAGAAGACCATTATGACAGTTTATTTTGTGAATAGATGTCGATGATGCCGTCGATAAAGGCGGTGCGCTCATACTCACAGAATCGTCCTGATGTTTGGATATCTCCACATTCGTGGAAAGCCCTCGCCCGGCATGCTCCACCACAGACGTATTTCAGGAAGCAAATGGCACATCCCTCGATACGGTCCACTGTGAGTTGCCGACAGCGTTCCACAACCGGTGATTGCTCATACAATTCGCGCACACTATGCTCATGAATGTTTCCGATATAAAACTCAGGATAGTGCAACAACTGGCAGGGATACACATCACCCGTGGGTGAGAAACTGAGTTCGCTGTCGCCCATGGCACACTTGCAATTCCGGCATTGCTGCGCCTCGTCGAGTGAAGACTCACAATAAGAAAGAGGGTTCACCGACTCGGCATTTCTCAAAATATGGTAATATTCCATGCCAGTGATAGAAATGTCCTGTTCGTCTTTCTTGGCATTTCCGGCAGGGAACAGTGGTGCGAAACTTAGCCGATGCCCATATTTACGGGCCATTGCCGGCACATCGTGCATGTTGAGACGGTTGACAGTCATCGCCAGCCGTGTGTCGATGCCCTGCGAAATCATCAGTTCGATGGCTTTCTCCGTGCGCTTGTATGACCCTTTTCCCCGAAATGACTCATGCAACTTCTCATTACTGCCATCTACGCTCACGGTGACCATATCAAACACCTCGGCAATCTGCGCCACATTATGCTCGCCCACCAATGTGGCATTGGTCAGCAAATCCACGGCATGGCCTCTTTGCTTGATATATCGTGCTATATCGAGACAGTCTTTGTTGAGCAGAGGTTCGCCGCCGGTCAAAGAGAAAGTCACGGTGTCGGACAATTCACACAACTCGTCGACCACCCTTTTGTAATCATCCAGTGTCATTCTCGGGTAATTGCTCTCCACCCTGTCGGTGGCATAGCAATAACGGCAATTGAGATTGCAGGAAGGCGAAATTGAGAACTGCACGATGCTCAGTCTCCCATTGCTTCTTTGGATGGGAATCTCATCGTGAGAGGGGCACTCAAAGAGTCTTGCCTCGACAGCATAAGTCAAAAACCGGTCAACGATGGCCGAGGTCTCCGCATCATATTCCTCCATAAAAAGACCCACAATTTCGTCTTTCGTCAGTTTGCCATTACAAAGAGACAGCAGCATGGCGCCATTGCTGTCGGTGACAACCCACGAAGGCACATCGGCATTGAAAAAGATGATTTTCCCATCTTTCTCAATCCGCTGGACAGAGGAAGGCAGTAACAAATTCATAATTCACAATTGACAATTCACAATTGACAATTGACAATTCACAATTCATAATTCACAATTGACAATTCATTATGGAAGGGGATTTTGAGAGAAAGACGAGTAACATCAAATCATTCACCCGTGCAACTGTAGGATGAACCACATTTGCCGCCACCACCGGAGCAATCGTAGGCAGTGCCACATTTTCCCTTGTCCTTTGCTCACTCTCCACTACAACTGTAGGAAGAGCCGCAACTACCGCTTCCTCCAGAACAAGTATAGGAAGAACTGCACTTGCCGCTTGCCGATATCAGTTCACCAGCCTTGGCCACTTTTGAGCCAAAAAACAATCCTGAAGCCAAAGTGAAACCACCGGCGATGATTTTCCTGAAAAAGTCTCTCCGAGACTCGTCGTGTATATCTTGCTCTTTCATTTCTTCATCTGTTTTTATGGTGCAAATATACAAAAAGATAGATTATCACCATCTTTTTGAACAGACTATTTATGTTGGATGCAAAATTTGCACAAGGCAGTTTGCAGAAAACAAAAAATCAGAGTACAAACTGCACAAAAGGGGCAAAATGTGCACATACAAGCGATTAATGTGCATTTTTACACCCATTTTCTTTGTAGGGCAACAAAAAATGCGTACTTTTGCCGTCCAAAATCATTCACATTATATAATTTTTTATGAGTTTGAAAATTGTAGTACTTGCCAAACAAGTACCAGACACAAGAAATGTGGGTAAGGACGCCATGACCGCAGAAGGTACCGTGAACCGCGCCGCCCTTCCCGCCATCTTCAACCCCGAAGACCTTAATGCCCTGGAGCAAGCCCTTCGCTTGAAGGAGCAGCACCCAGGTTCAACGGTAGGAGTGCTCACCATGGGACCTCCTCGCGCTGGCGAGATTATCCGTCAGGGCCTCTATCGCGGAGCCGACACCGGCTGGCTGCTCACCGACCGTTTGTTTGCCGGAGCCGACACCCTGGCCACTTCCTACGCCCTGGCCACAGCCATCAAGAAGATTGGCGATGTGGACATCGTGATTGGCGGACGTCAGGCCATTGACGGCGACACCGCCCAGGTGGGTCCTCAAGTTGCTCAGAAATTAGGTCTCAACCAAGTGACTTATGCAGAAGAGATTCTGAAGATAGAAGACGGCAAGGCCACCATCCGCCGCCACATCGACGGTGGTGTGGAGACTGTGGTTGCTCCGCTTCCCGTGGTGATCACGGTGAATGGCAGCGCCGCTCCCTGTCGTCCCTGCCATGCCAAATTGGTGATGAAATACAAGTATGCCAGTTGCCCGATGGAGCGCCCAGCCGAGCTTGACGAACGCATGAGCAAACTGTATGCCGAGCGCGATTACCTCACCTTGAACCAGTGGTCGGTGGCCGATGTAGAAGGCGATGCCTCGCAATGCGGACTCGCCGGAAGTCCCACCAAAGTGAAGGCCGTGAAGAACATTGTCTTCCAGGCCAAGGAGAGCAAGACCCTTACCAGCAGCGATGCCGACATCGAGGGTCTGGTACAAGAATTGTTGAACGAGAAGATTATTGGCTAAAAAAAGCCTCACCCCCAACCCCTCTCCGAGGGAGAGGGGCGTGGTATGAAATGCTTGCTGGAAACTTTTGGCACGGAATGCCTTTATTGAGTGGGGGATGAAATGCTTGCTGGAAAATGTTGGCACGGAATGCCTTTATTGAGTGGGGGATGAAATGCTTGCTGGAAAATGTTGGCACGGAATGAAGCGATCACTTGAGACGATTGGCACTTGTTGCCTATTCTGAGCGTGGTGAAGCGATTACTTGAGATGTGGAACTGAAATGGTGAAAAAAGGGTATGAGACGGCGTCTCATGAAATCTATGACCTGTTGAAGAAATATGCTAAAGACAACAGGCAGGAGATGACGGAAAGCGAGAAAGTGCTTTGGAATGCCCTTCGCAACAACATTCAAGGTTATCGGTTTAGACGTCAACACGCGATAGGACAATACATCGCTGACTTCGTTTGCCTCCCAGCACGACTCGTCATTGAAGTGGATGGAGGATACCATCATTCTCCTGAACAACAAGACAAGGACAACATACGCACCGACTACCTGGAAGGAAAAGGTTTTCATGTTGTTCGTTTCAGTAACGAGGCAGTAAATGCCAACATCAAAGGCGTTATCCAAGTCATCAAGGATGAATTGATTCAACAAGGAAAATAAACAAAGAATAAATAACAAACAATCAGAATAATGAATGCACAATCAAATGCGCAGAACGCAGGAGTAACCACTCCCCTTCCCTCAGGAAGAGGGGCCGGGGGTGAGGCTGTGTTTGTATATTGCGAAATTGAAGGCACACTGGTACAGGAAGTGTCACAGGAGTTGCTGACCAAAGGCCGCAAACTGGCCAATGAATTGAATGTGGAACTACACGCCGTAGTAATCGGCACAGGAATCAAGGGACAGGTCGAGGACCAAATACTCCCATACGGTGTCGACAAACTGTTCGTTTTCGATGGTGAGGGATTGTTCCCCTACACTTCCGCCCCACACACCGACATCATGGTCAACCTGTTCAAGGAGGAGCAGCCTCAGATTTGTCTGATGGGTGCCACCGTGATAGGCCGTGACCTCGGCCCCCGGGTGTCGTCATCACTCACCAGCGGTCTGACTGCCGACTGCACTGAACTGGAAATCGGAGACTACGAGGACAAGAAGAGTGGCAAGGTATTCAACAACCTGCTCTATCAGATTCGCCCCGCATTCGGTGGCAACATCGTAGCAACGATTGTCAACCCCGAGCATCGTCCCCAGATGGCCACCGTTCGTTCTGGCGTGATGCAGAAAGCCATCTATGAGGGTGCCTGCAAGAAAGAGGTAGTTTATCCCGAAGTAAGCAAATATGTATCGGCAGAGGCCTTCGTCGTGAAAGTGCTCGACCACCATGTGGAGGCCGCCAAGCACAACCTCAAGGGTGCTCAGATCGTAGTGGCCGGTGGTTATGGCATGGGCTCGAAAGAAGGTTTCGACATGCTCTTCGACCTGGCCAAGGTGCTTCACGCTGAGGTAGGTGCCTCGCGTGCCGCTGTCGACGCCGGTTTCTGCGACCACGACCGTCAGATTGGTCAGACGGGTGTCACCGTGCATCCTAAAGTGTATCTCGCCTGCGGCATCTCCGGACAGATTCAGCACATCGCCGGTATGCAGGACTCTGGTATCATCATCTCGGTGAACAACGACCCCGACGCCCCCATCAACAAGATTGCCGACTACGTGATTGTCGGAACGGTGGAGGAAGTCGTGCCGAAGTTGATCAAATACTACAAGCAGAACAGTAAATAAAAGAAGTTAAAGAAGTTAAAGAAGTTAAAGAAGTCGTATACCTGATTCTCTGTGCTGCATGCGTTGTGGTCCTAATGTATTTCTCACTGAGAACCGCCCATTCATTGTGACGCAGAATATTGGATGAGGTATTTGCAATCTTCTTTGCAATACATTTTTACGATACCTTCCTCAACTTCTAAAAAAACAACAAAGAATTATGGCAAACTATTATAGTGACCACCCAGAGATCGCGTTCCACCTGGACCATCCCCTGATGAAGCGCATCGTTGACCTGAAAGAGCGCGGCTATGCCGACGCAGCACAATATCCCGATGCTCCCATCGACTATGAGGACGCCATCGAGAACTACAAGCGCATCCTCGACATCACCGGCGACGTGGCCGCCAATATCCTGGAGCCCAACTCGGAGAGCGTGGACCTTGAGGGACCACATTTGGAGAACGGACGCATGATTTATGCCTCGAAGACCTTCGAGAACATCGACGCCACCCGCAAAGCCGGACTTCACGGTGTGTCGATGCCCCGCCGCTACGGCGGTCTGAACCTGCCCAACGTTACCTTCTCGATGCTGAGTGAGGTGATTTCGGCCGCCGACGCTGGTTTCCAGAACATCTGGAGTCTGCAGAGCTGTATCGACACCCTGTATGAGTTTGGCAGCGAGGAGCAGCGCCAGAAATACATCCCCCGCGTATGCGCCGGCGAGTCGATGTCGATGGACCTCACCGAGCCCGATGCCGGTAGCGACCTGCAGCGCGTGATGCTGAAGGCCACCTTCGACGAGAAGGAGAACTGCTGGCGCCTGAACGGCGTGAAGCGGTTCATCACCAATGGTGACTCTGACATCCACTTGGTGCTCGCCCGCTCTGAGGAAGGTACCCGTGACGGCCGCGGTCTGTCGATGTTCATCTACGACAAGCGCAACGGCGGTGTTGACGTGCGCCACATCGAGCACAAACTCGGTATCCACGGCTCCCCCACCTGTGAGTTGACCTACAAGAACGCCAAGGCAGAACTCTGCGGCAGCACCCGCCTGGGACTCATCAAGTATGTTATGGCCCTGATGAACGGTGCCCGTCTGGGTATCGCCGCACAGAGCGTGGGCGTGGAGCAGGAAGCCTACAACGAGGGACTGAAATACGCCCGTGAGCGTGCTCAGTTTGGTCAGAAAATCATCAACTTCCCCGCTGTCTACGACATGCTCTCACGCATGAAAGCCAAGTTGGACGCCGGTCGCTCACTGCTTTATCAGACAGCCCGCTACGTGGACATCTACAAGGCACTTGAGGACATCCAGCGCGACACCAAACTGTCGTTCGAGGAGCGTCAGGAACTGAAGAAATACACCCGTCTGGCCGACGCCTTCACACCGCTGGCCAAGGGCATGAACTCAGAATACGCCAACCAGAATGCCTACGACGCCATCAGCATCCACGGTGGTTCGGGCTTCATTATGGAATACAAGAGCCAGCGTCTGTACCGCGACGCCCGTATCTTCTCCATCTACGAGGGTACCACACAGTTGCAAGTGGTGGCAGCAATCCGCTACATCATCAACGGCACCTATCTGCAGATTATCAAGGAGATGCTGGAGAACGAGGTGGCCAGTGACCTGCAGCCACTGAAAGAGCGCGTAGCCGCCTTGGTGGCCCTCTACGAAGAGGTGCTGGCAGAGGTGAAAGCCGAGAATGTTCAGGAGAAGACCGACTTTGTGGCCCGCCGCCTCTATGAGATGACTGCCGACATTATCATGTCGCTGCTCATCCTTGACGATGCCACCCGCGCTCCGGAACTATTCACCAAGAGTGCCAACGTTTATGTACGTCACGCCGAGGCTGAATGCAAAGGCCATTATGCCTTCATCAAAGCCCTCAAGGCCGACGATTTGAATTTCTATAGCGCTCAATAACGACTCAATAACGACAATTAAAGCCCTGGGAATTATGATTCTCAGGGCTTTTTTCAATTGGTTTTAATTTGGTCGCAGCGCTCAAAATTATAAAAAAATTGCATTCATAATTATAGAGAATACCATGTGCAGCGATTTTTATGCAAACACGAGATTTGTCGAAGACCCACTGACCGCAAGGGAGGTAATTTCACGAATTTTTTGAAGGATGGACACGTCCCCCGAGTATCATTTTTCGTAGGGAATTAGCTCGTCTAATTCCACACAACAAAAGGCCTTGAGCAGCAACTCCTCTCCACCGCTTGCAGAGAGGGGCCGGGGGCGGCGCTAATTCTTGCTCTCTGGCGGAATTACACAAGGTAATTCCCTACGAAGAATGCTTTGCCGCTGGGGGGGCATTCTGCTCCATTCGCAAGTTTGTATTCGCGGTGCAAACCTCGTAGGGAATTAGCTCGTCTAATTCCGCACAGCCTCATTTAAGGGGGAGTGACAAGAACAAGCATGTTCTGTCATCCCTCTAAAATGATTATGTGTCTTATCGTTTGACCAGAGGAAAAGGGCTACTGCTGATTGCCTGGCTGCTGTGGCGGTGGCGGCGGTATAGGTTGCTGCCACTGTTGCTGCTGAGGCCGCTGCCATCCCTGCTGTGGCTGACCGTATGGCGGCTGCTGTGGCTGACCGTAAGGCGGCTGCTGTGGCTGACCATAAGGCGGCTGTCCATACATTTGCTGTCCATCATCAATGTATTTAGGTGAAGGGCCATATTGATTGGCAAACGGCTGACTGTCACTACACCAGAAAACAAGTGCGATAATACCGACAACACACATAACAAGAGCTAGTAAACCATAGATAGCGAATAGCGCCCCATTATCTTCGAGAAATCTTTCGATTTGACGCGAGGATGAAGTTGAAAGGTCTGAAAGTTTAGGTAATAAGACCAATCCAAATACTGATTGTGCAATAGCAAGTACCGTATATATATAAGCAAGTGTAGCACCACGGCCCGTATCATGCAGACGACGTATCATCAATGGTAAAACTGCCACAAATAGCAGCATACTAACGATTGAACCCACATAGGGTATAAAGCTAAAAACAGCGTTACAGATGAAGACAGCCAGCATGGTCCACCAGAACTCTGACCTTCGTGAGCGTCCATTCATCTCTGTAATACGACTGACAGCCAATTTGACTGCTTCGACAAAACCTAAAGTTGGTAATGGGCGTAACATAATTGAAATAATTTAATAGGTAATTAGAAAAAAATGCTTTTATGATTACACAAAGTGAGTTTGGTCATTAGAAGTCTGACCAGACTGCGGGGGCTGCTGCTGATTGCCTGGCTGCTGAGGCTGTGATTGCTGCTGAGGTTGCTGCCATTGTTGTTGCTGGGGTTGCTGCTGCCACTGCTGCTGTGATTGCTGTGGCTGCTGCTGCCATGGCTGTTGGGGTTGTTGTGGTTGCTGCTGCCATGGTTGCTGAGGCTGCTGTGGCTGCTGCTGCCATTGCTGTTGGGGTTGCTGCCACTGTTGCTGAGGCTGCTGATATGGTTGTTGCCCATAATATTGCTGTCCGTTGTATGGCGCATTATAAGATGGCTGATAAGGCTCACTATTTGGATATTTTTCGGAAAGACCATATTGGTTGTGCCCCTGACTGTCTTCACACCAGAAATAAATAAGGATATACAGCACGACAATTGCGGCAAGTGACAAGAACTTATTGACGTCGGCAAGGGTATTGGCTGTGCTATAACGAGAGAAATGAGCAAAGATGTAGAGAATATTGATAAGGAAAATCACACCTATGAAAATAAAGGCTGGCAAAGAACCTCTGCCTGCGTCGTGCAACCGTCTGACCATCGACGGCATCAAAGCAAGAAACAGAAAGGGTGTAATGAAATAATTGACCACCGGGACATTGATGGCGGCAATGAATCTGTCGATGAAAACCATCACCAAGCCAAAAGCCAGCATAGTCCACCAGAACTCGGATCTGCGTGAGCGTCCTTTTAAGTCCTGGATACGGTTAAAAGCCTGTTTCACAGCGGGAATAGGGTCTAATTGTGGTGTTTTGTCTGCCATAGTAGTTGTTTTTTAATAATAAAATAATGTTAGCATCGCATTTGTACAATGATAGTGCAAATATACTAACTTTTTGTAATTATTTTATTATTTCGGAAGAAAAATGTGATATTTCTGTCGATGTTTCGTCGTGGAAGTCCACCACAATCAGTCATTCTGCCGGAATGATTCAGTTGATTTCTCCACATCGACCACTGTAAGGAGTTGGCTTTCCACACGAAACCGTATATCATGATTTCCAAAAGGCATCCCGTAGACGCGTGCCGGGTCGTGATGATAATGAGGACGCGGATCCTGACTGAGCACCTGCTCCAGGACCAGGAGTTCGTCAGCAGAAAACATTGTGCGGAATCTCTCTGGAATCAGCACCTCCAATTTTTGCCATTGATTAGTGTCGGTAAACCCACTCCGAATGCCTGTATGACTGTCGGCATACTCGAGATATGGCTTGATATCATATATGGGTGTTCCGTCCATCAGGTCGGCCCCAGCCACATACAAGACGGGGCCCTTGTCCAACGATTGTTCCACACGTAATAGCCTCACCGATGACAGTCCAATCGGACTGGGCCGATAGGGAGAGCGTGTGGCAAAGACGCCCATCGTCTTGTTGCCTCCCAAGAGAGGAGGCCTGACCGTGGCGGATACCGTCTGATGCGTGTTGGCAGAGAATCCCCACAGCAACCAGAGGTAGTCGAATTCATCGATACCACGGATATAGTCAGCATTTCTGTATTCTGGGAGAAATTCTATCCATCCCGACAATTGAGGCACTACCCCACTCTGCCGGGGAATGCCGAATTTGGTGGGAAAAGGAGAATGAAAAACTGCGATTTGTGTCAGTTTCATAGTCAAATACACTTCACGGTGGCAATACCAAGAAAAGTCAGAACCGTAAGGGCCAGCACCACCACGGGTACCCAATCATGAATCACCTCCTCGGGCTTTTTCAATTTTGTCACCCGCATGATTAGGAAATACACGAACGAGGCACTCAGGCAGCCAATCAGCGTGCCAGTGACCAAATCGCCAAAATAATGCACTCCCAGATACAATCGCGAGTAACAGGTGGCTATTGCCCAGATAATAATAGCCCACGAGAGCAGTCGCTTTCGGAAGAGCAAAGTGATAAAGATTGCCAGACCCCATGAATTGGCAGCATGGGCAGAGGGAAAACTATAACTGCCTCCCCGGTAACCATTCACCACGTGTACGACATCCGAGACAGGATTCTCCAAGTTGCTGGGGCGTAGTCTGGCCACCCATGGCCGTATGAGGCTTGCTGTGACCTGGTCGCAAATGGTGATGACGGCTACACCCGCCAACAACCATAGCACAGCCCACCGCCATGAATAGTTTCTGGCGACGACATACAAGATACTGAGATAGAAGCACACCCACACATACTTACTGCTATATAAGGGCATGAAAACATCCCAAAACTGGCTGTGCCAGGCATTTACGCCCAGTGAAATGCTTGTATCTAAGTCGATAATATGTTGAAAAAACGCAGTCAAAACGGTATTTCCGACAATTTTTGCGCAAAATTAGCATAATATTGTCTGAAAACAAAAAAATAAGGTCCGATTTTTATAAAAAAGGGGATGAGGGATGAGGGATGAGTTGACAAGTGGACGAGTGGACAAGTAGACAAGGGACGAGTGGACAAGTGGACGAGTGGACAAGTAGACGAGGGACAAGGGACGAGTGGACGAGGGACGAGTAGACGAGTGGACAAGGGACAAGGGACAAGTTGACGAGGGACGAGTGGACGAGGGACGAGTGGACAAGTGGACGAGTTGACGAGGGACAAGGGACGAGTTGACGAGGGACAAGGGACGAGGGGATGAGGGGACAAGGGGGAATTCAGACAATGGGAGAAAATGAAGTGTTGAAAAATGAGAGAAAAATTTTGTGCAGCCTGTTTTTTTTCGTATTTTTGCGCAATGATATATGAAACGGAGGATATGCGCCGCCAAGACCGGCGCATGGATGAGGAGCGCGCAATGGAACTGCTAAGGGATAGCGAGCATGCCGTGCTGTCGCTTGTGGATGCCGAGGGCAATCCCTATGGTATTCCGGTGAACTATGTTTTTGAGCGGCCGTCGCATCTGTATATACACTGTGCGCCCGAGGGGCGCAAACTGCGCTGCATCGCCCACAACGCTGCTGTTTCACTCTGCATGGTGGGCTACACCCACGTCATTCCCTCGCAGTTTACTACTGAGTTTGAGAGCGTGATAGTGACAGGCACAGCCCGTGTGGGGCTTACCGACGAAGAAAAGATGCATGCATTGATGCTTATCATCGACAAATACTCGCCCGACTTCCGCCGGGAGGGAGCCAAGGCCGTCCGCCGTTCATTCCTCCGCACGGAAATCATCCGCATCGACATCTCACGCTTCAGCGGAAAACAAAAAAGGAAAAGACTCAAATAGTAATAATACCCAAAATTATGATAGCAATAACAGAAACGCTTGTGATACCCCTGGTTATCGGTACACAAGAAATACTCATCGTCGCACTGATAGTGCTTTTGCTGTTTGGTGGCAAGAAAATCCCCGAGTTGATGAAAGGTCTCGGAAAGGGAATGAAGAGTTTTAAAGACGGCATGAGCGGCATCGAGGACGAGAAGACGAAAGCCACAGAGGAGAGCAGCGAGAAAGAACAGAAAGAATGAGCGACAGCAAGAAGGACCAGTCCACTGGCACCTTTTGGGAACATCTTGACGTACTTCGCAGTTGTCTGATCCGCATATTATGTGTGGTGGTGGTACTTGCCATTGTATCATTTTTCCTGAAAGAGTCCCTTTTCACCATTGTGCTGGCACCCAGCAAAAGCAGTTTCATCACCTACCAGTTGTTGGGTGGTGAGCCATTTTCTATCAACCTGATCAATACGGGGCTGACAGAACAGTTCATGATTCACATCAAAGTGTCCTTCTATTTTGGCCTCCTGCTGGCCTCGCCCTTTGTGCTTTACCAACTATTTCTGTTTATAGCCCCCGCCCTCTATTCCAACGAGCGTTATTATGCCGTGAGGATAGTGTCTTCCTCCTACCTGATGTTCATAGCAGGCACGCTGGTGAACTATTTTCTGATATTTCCGCTCACGGTGAAATTTCTGGGCACTTATCAAGTAAGTCCGGAAGTGAGCAACATGCTCACCATCCAATCTTATGCCGACACCCTTCTGTCGATGACACTGGTCATCGGCCTGGTATTTGAGATGCCTGTTCTCTGCTGGTTGCTTGCCAAGATGCACTTGCTGCAATCGAAACAGATGCGACACTTCCGCAAGCACGCCATCGTGACCATCATGATTCTCTCTGCCGTCATCACCCCCAGTGGCGATGCGTTCACCATGCTGGCCGTGGCACTGCCTATCTGGCTGCTCTACGAACTAAGCATCTCCATTGTGCGGGTCACTCACCGCTGACCCATCCCCCGTCACTCTTACAGAAAGCGTCCGGCGGTCGAATACGATTCCCCGCTGCTCGATGAAATCACTCAGCGCGCCCCTATCGGCCAGTTGCCTCGGCGTTCCGATGGTGATTTGCTGCCCGGATTGCATGAGCCACACCACATCAGCGATTTGCAAGGCCAGTTCCAGGTCGTGGGTGGAAAGGAAAATGGTCTTATTGGTGGTGCGGCTCAATTTGTGGAGCAACTGCAGCATCTCCACCTTGCTGGGATAGTCGAGAAATGCCGTCGGCTCATCAAGGAAGATGACTGGAGTCTGTTGTGCGAGTGCTTTTGCAATCATCACTTTTTGCCTTTCACCATCACTAAGTGTCTGTATCAGCCGGTGTGCAAGAGGCTCGATACCTACCATCCCGATGGCTTCGTCCATAATCCGATGGTCGTCGTCGGAGAGTGTGCCCCAGAATCCCGTATAAGGGCTACGTCCCATTCCCACGAGTTCCTCAACGGTCATGTTTTGCACGTCGGTTTTAGATGTGAGCACCACACCGATTTTTTTTGCGAGTTGCTTTTCGTTGTATTCCTCAATGTTTTTGCCCATGAGGCTAATTTCACCGTCGAGAGGCGGCTGAAAGGCGGAGAGTGTGCGCAACAAGGTTGACTTGCCCACCCCATTGGGTCCTATCAGACAAGTCATGCATCCGCTTTGGAGTGAGGCATTGATACCTGTGGCTACAGTTTTCTTGTTTTTCTTGGCTTTGTAGCCGATGGCGAGGTCGGTTAATTGGATAGTTATCGACATAATGGTCTTGTTGAGAATGCAAAATTACTTAAAAAGAATGGTAGTTGCAATAAAAAATGGCAGAAAAGGATATGAGATAAAACTGCAAAAAAGAAAATAAACAAAAGCAACCACCTTTTATGTCTCATTTTTTATTACCTTTGCCCTCGTGCTACAACCATCTGCTTGCAGGCATGAGGCATCCGCATCCTTCAACTCTCTTTTCGCTTGCGTATCATCGGCATGAGCCGAAAAGAGTAACAAATGCAAAAAAATCATGATGCAACAAATGTGCAAATATACAAAACATAGCAGAAAACGACTTTTATCTATTGCCGTTAATTTTGCCCAATGTTAGTTAACTAACAGATGGTAGTCGTATATTGGATGTTTCACCCAGTCCCAAAGGGAGCCAATCGGGGCAGTAAAATCTTTTGACTAATGTTATGAACAAATATATCCTGCTAACCTTGAGTGTGCTGTTCTCACTTCACATTACAGCCCAGCAACGCCGGCATTTCTTCACTTCCGAGGAATTGTCGAGTGAACTTATCACTTGCATCTCACAGGACAAGACCGGCCTGATGTGGGTAGGCACAGAATATGGTCTCAACAAGTACGACGGCTATAGGTTCACCAACTATCTACATGAAGAGGGCAACCCAGGCTCACTGCCCTCGAGCAACATCACCTCGCTCTTTTCCGACCCCCAAGGCCAATTATGGGTTGGCACGAGTGTTGGCCTTACGCTCTACGACGAGGCCAACGACCAGTTCATCTCCATCGATCTCCCCTCACCCCGCAAACCCCGTATCAACGATATCATCCAGGAAGACGAGAACCACATTCTTCTGGGCACCGCCGGCTATGGCCTGTTCCGTCTCGACACCCGCAGCAGGAAAGCAACCCCCCTTCACCATTATGCCAAGACCGACAGCAATTTCTTCAGCCACATTTTCATCGATGCTCAGGGAAATTTCTGGAAAGCGGGTTCGCAAAGCAATTATTCATGCAGGCGGAAGTCCTCCTCGGGAAAGATTGAAGATTTTGAATCCCCCTATGGCCCCATCACCGCTTTCGTTGGATTTGATGGTGGCGTGCTGATGATATGCCGCCGCGGCATGATTTATCATAAGGATGGCAATGTGGATGCCAACTACATCGACATGAGCCTTCTTCAGGGAAAAGATATTTTACTTCGCACCGCCATAACCGACAAGAAAGGCAATGTGTATGTGGGCACCATGGGCAATGGCCTTTGCTGGATACCCAAAGGTTCCCGGCATCTTCAGCGCTATGAGTATGAGGGAGGTGCCCTTCATCTTGCAAGCAGCAATGTGTGGGTCATCTTCGACGACAGGCAAGACAACCTATGGGTGGGATGTCTCAGGCGTGGATTGTTGCTCCTGCCCCAGCAGAAGCCCCTTTTCAACAGTTGGACATTCGCCATACAGAATGCCCAGTTGGGAGGTGCCATCACGTCCATCTGCCGCGACGACAACGGCATGACATGGTGTGCAGTACAAAACAATGGCATCTACGGGTTCGACAGCCAAGGCCACCTGTCGCAACACCCTCAGTCGCCTCCCGACACATATTCCATATTCAAAGACCGCAGCGGGAATTTCTGGATTGGAGGTTCGAAAGGACTATATTCCTATAACCCCAATACGGGCAATTACACCCTGCGTGTGCCGTTTGAGAGCAATTACATCAATGCTTTTGCCGATGATGGCAAAGGGCACTACTATTTCTCGGTATTCTCGAAGGGACTGTGTGTGTGGGATTCCAACACAGGCCAACTGAAGAACTACAATATGCAGATGACCGACAGCAAGAAAGGTTGCCTGCGCAATGACTGGATTCTCTCGCTGCTGCTCGAAGACGACAATATACTCTGGATAGGCACCCCGTTTGGCCTCTGCCGCTACAATGTGGCCGAAGAGTCTTTTCTCTTCACCACCAAGTCGGGTGCCCAAAAAGACATTGTATTTGAGGGCAGGCAGGTGAACAGCATCCTCAAGAGCCGCGTCACCGACAACGGACTGCTCGTTGGCACCGACGCCGGTCTCTTCATCTATGATGGAGGTGGCGAAACCCCGGCGACAAACGACAAGACACACCTCAAAAATCTTGCTGTCAACAGTCTTATTTACGACAATGCCGGCAATCTATGGTGCGGTACAAGTATGGGGATATGGCAATTGTCGGAGAGGCAAAACAATGCTATCTCTTATATCAACGGCAACGGCCTGGCAGGCCGGGAGTATGTGCTGGGGGCAGGTTTTATAGACAACGGGCGGATATTTTTCGCCACCAACGACGGCATCACCTCTTTTATACCTGAAAACATGCACAGCAGTCAGAAAAGCCTCGGCACGATACATCTCACAGGCCTGTTCATCGGCGGCAAGGCCGTCAACTGCTCCACCCTGAGCAACGACCGGCAGGTGATGAGCCAAAAACTATCCGAGACGAAGCATTTCACGCTCTCCTACCTGGACAATACCTTCACGATGGAATTCTCGCTTCTCGACTTCTCCAACACCGACAACATCGTGCTGGAATACCGCATCAATGGCAGTAAGGAATGGTCGCGCACCGTGGCAGGACAGAATGTGGTGGCTTTCCATCACTTGCAGCCCGGCACCTATAATATAGAGGTGAGAGCCAACAACAACGGTGCCTATTCGGAAGTGGGGAAATGGCAAGTCACCGTGACGCCACCATGGTACCGTTCGGTGTGGGGATACTCGCTGTATGCCATCCTTGCCCTGTCGCTTGCCGGACTGGCCCTATGGGACTACAACCGCAGGAAGAGCCGCAAGATGGAGGATGAGAAAGTGAAATTCCTCATCAATGCCACCCACGACATCCGCTCGCCACTCACTCTCATCATGGCTCCACTGCACAAACTCATGAGCCGCACATGGGATGATGAAACCTCGGTCGACCTGAAAACCATCGAGCACAATGCCAACCGAATACAAGATTTGGTTAATCATATACTCGACATCAGGAAATACGACAAGCACCGTATCCACCTGCAATGCCAGCCCACAGAGATGGTGGAATACATGCGGCAACTGCTCCGGCCCTACGAGTACAGCGCCAGCACCAAGGGACTCAGGCTTCATTACAAGCCCAATGAGGAAAACCTGATGATGTGGCTCGACCGAAAGGCTTTCGACAAAGTGATTGACAATTTACTCTCAAATGCCATGAAGTTCACCTGCGAGGGTGGCGACATCACTGTGGGACTGAGACAGGACGAGCACAACAACGCCGTGATAACCGTGGCCGACAGTGGAATAGGCATCAAGGGAAACCTCAACCGTATCTTCGACCGATTCTACCAGGGAGCATCTTCCTCGGGCAAACACTTCGAGGGCACAGGCATCGGACTGAATCTCTGCAAGACAATTGTGGAGATGCACCATGGCACTATTGAGGCGGCCAACCGCACCGACCGTCAAGGCAGCATTTTCACCGTAAAACTCCCATTGGGGGCACAGCATCTCAAAAAAGAGGAGATGATGCCCGACAACGAGGAAGAGAAGACCAGTCGCAAGACATATACCTCTTATCGGGTGATGGTGGTGGACGACGACAAGGAAATAGGCCGGTTCATCGAGCGTGAACTCGGACTTTACTACCACATCCGGCCTGTGGTGTCGGCACGTGAGGCGCTCAGTCTGCTGCTCGAAGCCCAGACTTCGAGCGACCACGCCTACGACCTGGTGGTGTGCGACGTGATGATGCCCGATCTCGATGGCTTCGCGTTGCTTCGCCTCATCAAGACCAACATGAACCTCAGCCACATTCCCGTGGTGATGCTCACGTCGAAAGCCGATGTGGCCAACCGCCTGCAAGGACTGGAAAAAGGCGCCGACGCCTATCTGTCGAAGCCATTCGATATGGACGAGCTGCATGTGGTCATCAACAACCTCATCCACAAGAACCTGCACCTGAAGGGAAAATTCTCGGGTGCCCAGCAACAGAAAGACAAGGTGGAAGAGAAAGTGGTGAAAGGCAACGACGATGTACTCATGGAACGTGTGATGAAAGCCGTCAACGAGCATCTTTCCGACAGCAACTACACGGTGGAGGCTCTCGCCAATGATGTGGGACTGAGCCGCGCACAACTACATCGCAAGATGAAAAGCATGACAGGTATCTCGGTAGGTGAGTTTATACGCAACCTTCGCCTTGAACAGGCAACAAAACTACTAAAGGAGCAAAAGATCAACGTCACCCAGATTGCCTACACTGTTGGTTTCAGCAGTGTGGCACACTTCTCAACTGTATTCCGGAAACAATTTGGCGTGTCACCATCGGAGTATGTGAAGAAGGGACAAGGGACGAGGTGACAAGTTGACGAGTGGACGAGTTGACAAGTAGACAAGGGACAAGTGGACGAGTAGACAAGGGACAAGTGGACGAGTAGACAAGTTGACAAGGGACAAGTGGACGAGTAGACAAGTTGACAAGTTGACGAGTGGACAAGGGACGAGGGGACGAGGGGACAAGGGACAAGTTGACGAGGAGACAAGTTGACAAGGGGACGAGGGAACGAGCCCTTTTTTGTATCATCCGCGCCTTTCACATCATTATACAAATATGTTGTTACTGTTATTTTTTTGATACAACAAAAAGAAAACTAAACGCAACATAAGTGAAAACGCAATTTGTTAACAATCAGTAAATTTGCAAAAAAATTACCAAAATCAACTATTATAAACCAAACTATCATTTATGCGTTTCAAGAAATTCAACACAATCATGTGCGCTGTTTTGTCACTATGTGGACTGGCATGCGTACAAAATGCTCTGGCGGCTGAAAACGAAATCTCAGCCGTGCAACAGACGCGAAAAGTATCTGGACGTGTATCCGACTCTGAAGGTCCACTTGTTGGAGCCACCGTTATGGAAAAAGGCACCTCCAACGGCACCGTGACCGACATCGACGGAAACTTCACTCTCAACGTCAGTTCCAATGCGACCCTTGTGATCACCTATGTGGGTTATGTAGAGCAAGAGGTGGCAGCCCGCGACAACCTCAATGTCATCCTCCAGGAAGACGGCCACGTTATTAATGAGGTGGTGGTGATTGGTTACGGTACCCAGCGCCGCGAGGCAGTCACTGGTTCGGTGGCTAATGTCAATGGTGAGAAACTGAATCAGATTGCAGCCACCAACGCCGCACAGGCCTTGCAGGGACGTGTTGCCGGTGTGCTGATGACCCAGACCTCCACCCAGCCAGGTGCTGAGATGCAGATTCGCATCCGCGGTCAGCGCTCTCTGAGTGCTTCCAACGACCCGCTCATCGTGCTCGATGGAATTCCCTTCATGGGCCAGCTCTCCGACATCAACCCCACCGACATCAAGTCGATGGATATCCTCAAGGACGCCTCCGCCACCGCCATCTACGGTTCTCGTGGTGCCAACGGTGTGATTATCATCACCACCGTGAAAGGCAATCAGGGCACTCCTGCAAAGGTGACCTATAATGGTTATGTCAGCTTCAAGAAAGTGTTCCACAAGTATCCCATGATGGATGGTCCTACTTTCAGCAAGTTCAGAAAGTACGCCGGTTTGTATCAGAACTCTCTCGACGAGGATGACAACACCAATACCGACTGGCAGGACCTTTACTATCAGACAGGTGTGAGCCACAACCACGACATGAGCGTTGCCGGCGGCACCAATGGCGGCAGTTACAGCTTCGGCGCCGGTTACTACCATGACGAGTCTCCCGTTCCGACTCAGGAATACGACCGTATCTCCATCCGTGGTAACTTCGACCAGATGGTAGGCAAGTGGTTCCGTTTCGGTCTGAGCACCACCACCAGTTACCGCACCACACAGGGTGTGAACGACATGTATGGTGTGCTGAGCAAGAGCCCGCTGGCCAGTCCTTATGATGCTGATGGCAACATCAAGCGCTACATCACCCTTCCCGCCGACGACCAGTCTGTGGTCACCAAGGAAACAGTGAAGAGAGACAAGGACATCTGGCTTAATGAGAATAAGGGTATCGGTAGTTACAACACCCTCTTTGCCGAGGTGAAATGCCCATGGGTTGAGGGTCTGAGTTACCGCATCAATGTAGGTTTGAACTTCCGTTCCTCCAAGGGCGGCAACTTCACCGGTAAGGGTGTGAACAACAAGGATGAGAACGCTGTCAATGGCGGTGGAATCTCCGAGAACCAGACACGCAACTGGGTTGTTGAGAACCTGGTCACCTACGACCGCACTTTTGCTGAGAAGCACAACATCAATGTTGTAGGCATGTATTCTGCCGAGCAGACCACTTATGAGTCATCAGGTGCCTCCGCACAGGACATTCCCGCCGACTATTTCCAGTACTATGCACTCGACAAGGCCGTTGGTGAGGTGAACCTCAGAAACTACAGTTACTGGCAGAGCGGACTGATGTCATGGATGGGACGTGTGATGTATTCATACGACAACAAGTACATGCTGTCAGCAGCCATCCGTTCGGATGCTTCCTCACGTTTGGCAAAGGGTCATCAGTGGCATACCTATCCTGCAGTAAGCGCAGGTTGGAACATCTCACGCGAGAGTTTCATGGAGCCTATCACATGGGTGACCAACCTGAAACTGCGTGTTGGATACGGTGAGACCTCCAACCAGAGTATCAACCCCTACTCCACCCTCGGTGGACTGGCCGTTCGCAACTACAACTTCGGCGACAACTACAGGGCTGGTTACTATGTCAACGCACTGCCCAACCCAGAACTTGGCTGGGAGTATTCGAAGACATGGAACGTCGGTCTCGACTTCTCACTGTTCAGGGGCCGCCTCTATGGATCATTGGAATACTACATTCAGAAGACCAATGACATTCTGCTCGATGTCTCAATGCCTTCCACCTCTGGTGTGAGCAGCTTCACCGGCAACATCGGTAAGACAGAGAACAAGGGATGGGAATTCACCCTCAATGGCATCATCCTCGACGACAAGAACGGATGGAACTGGGAGGCTGGTATCAACCTCTATCAGAACCGCAACAAGTTGACAGCACTTGCCTCTGGCGAGGACCGCGACGAGGGCAACCGTTGGTTCGTGGGCCATCCCATCGACGTCATCTACGACTATGAGTACCAGGGTCTTTGGAATGAGAGTGACGTACATCCCGTAACAATTAAAAATCAGGACGGAACAGTAACCGAGACCACCAACTTCGCCATTCTCGAGCCAGGTGGCAACCTGGGTATGATCAAGGTGAATTATGATGCAGCTTTGGATGCCAATGGCGTTCCCACTCGTGCCATCGGTGCTGAGGACCGTCAGATTATGAGCATGGAGCCCGACCTCATCGGCGGTTTCAATACCACCGTGGGTTATAAGAACTTCGACCTGACCATGATTGGTGCCTTCCAGGTGGGCGGCAAACTCATCAGTGCCATCCACTCCTCCAACGGTTACCTGAACATGCTGACCGGCCGCCGCGGACAGCTCGACGTGGATTACTGGACAGAGGACAACACTGGTGCCAAGTATCCGAAACCCGGTGGCATCCAGAGTGGTGACAACCCCAAATACGGTTCTACTCTCGGCTATTTCGACGCTGGTTACCTGAAGATTCGCGCCATCACCCTCGGTTACAACTTCAGTGGCCTGAAGGCAGTGAAAGACCTCGGTATCAGCCGTCTGCGTCTCTACGCCACTATCCAGAACCCCTTCGTCCTCTTCTCACCGTTCACCAACGAGAGCGGACTTGATCCTGAGACCAACTCCTGGGCCAACGAGAATACCGCTGTGGCTTATGGAGAGTACTCCGGCAAGCACAGAATGCCAATCGTAGGTTACAATACGCCTTCTACCCGCAACTTCATCTTCGGTGTTAATGTGACATTCTAATTGACAATTGAAGACAGGAAAAACGTACATTATAATACAGATAAGAATATGAAAACAAAAAGTATCAAATATATCCTTGCTGCGGGTCTGTTGTGCTGTGGTCTTTCGACCACCTTCACCTCATGCTCCGATATCCTTGACGAGCAACCTCGCAGCCAGTTCGACCCCACATTCTTCACCACGAAGACTGGTATCGAGGGTGGTTTGACCTCTCTCTACGCTCATCTGCGCTACTTCTATGGAAACGGCTATTGGCTCAACATCTGTGAGACCGGTACCGATGAATACACCTATGCACAGTCGGCCGATGGCAACTTCAAGGATGCCGACCTCTCTGGCGTGGGCAACCTCACCTCAACGAGCAGTCGTTCCGACCTTCTGTGGGGAACAGCGTTCGCCAATATCAACACTGCCAATGGCATCATTGAGAACGGCGCTTCCGCAGGCATCTCCGACGCCCTGCTCGCCGAGGCTTATTTCTTCCGTGCCTTTGACTATTTCCTGCTGGTTCAGACCTTCGGTGGTGTGCCCCTGGACCTGGGTGCCGGTGAACTGAAGTTCAACACCTCTACAGTACGTACTTCCAAGCGTAATACTGTTCCCGAGGTCTATACCGCCATCTTCGCTGATTTGGAGAAGGCTGTCCAGGACCTGCCCGACAATCCCCGTCTGAAAGGAACCGCAACCAAGAACCTTGCCCGTCTGTTCCTCTCCAAGGCTTACCTCACCTACGCATGGTGGCTGGAGAATCCCAATCAGATTCCCACCTATCCTGAGTGCAACCGCGACGCCGGACAGGCCAACAGTTATTTCCAGAAGGCTTATCAGACAGCCATGGAAGCCATCAACAATCCTGGACCTTACGGCTTGCAGCCCACATTCTATGATGTGAACGTGGCCACCAACGACCGCAACTCAGAAATCATGCTCTATGCCGACCACGACGAGAACGAGAAATTCGGTAATGGCGGTGCTGGTTATGGCTGGGGTAGCGGCGGTTCGCCTGAGAACTTCGCCTACTGGATGGAGACCTGGAACTACACCGAGATGACAGCCAAGGCTGCTTCTGGTGCCACCATCAATCCTATCCAGCGTGAGGCCGTGCAGGCTCTCGGTCGTCCCTGGACCCGTATGGCTCCTATCGCCAACAACTTCATGCAGGGCGGTGTTTGGGAAGATGCTGTCAAGGCTATCGACTCCCGCTATGATGCCACCTTTACATTGCGCTACCACACCAACTGGCATAGGGCTGGCAACAAGGAGCCTTTCGTATTTGGTGCCAATGGTATGCAGGTGCTTCCCGAAGAGGTATACTTCAGCTGGGTGCCTGAGAGTGAGGATGCCAACATCAACTATACCGGTGCCGATGGTAAACTCGGTTTTGGCGAGATGGCCGGACGCGCTGACTTTGTAGTGGCAGTCAACCACATCAGCCGCAAGAAGTACCCCATCAACTGGAAGATTGGAATCTACCGCACCGACAATGCCGGTGGTCTTGGCTCAAAGGTGAATGGCGGCAGCCCCCGTCCCTGGAACATTGCCAAGTTCTCTGAATTCTACCTCATCGCCGCAGAGGCAGCCGTGAAACTGGGTCGCAACGACGATGCCCGCAACATGGTCAATGTACTTCGTGCCCGTGCCGGCAAGCAGACCTTCAGCCAGAACGACAATGTGGCTGTATCTGTTGACCACACCGAAGAGATGCTGGCTGCTACTCCAGCCGTCATCACCATCGACTTTATCCTTGATGAGCGCAGCCGTGAGTTCTGGGGTGAGGGATACCGTTGGTACGACCTTGTCCGCACTCAGAAGTGGGCTGAGAAGGCTTCTTCCTACAAGATTGCCGGTTCAGGTTACACAGACAAAGATCTGGAGACCTTCACCCGTACAATCACTCCGGGCTTCTATCTGCGCCCGATTCCACAGGGCCAGCTGGATGGCATGGAGATGGACGACCAGGAGAAGCAAATGTATCAGAATCCTCAATACCGCAACTAAGCGGTCTACCGATGTGCTGACTTGAATTAAGATAGTTGCACAAAACTTAGCCGTGGCGCTACCCCTCTGGGTGGCGCCACGAGTCTTTTGATGGCATTTCTTTTGTGATTTGTGAAAAACAGAGAAAGTTGTTGACCGTTTCCATGAAATTCATTATCTTTGCATCTGACCTAAAGAATTTGTGACATGCCAATCAACAGGAACAGTCTGATGAGATACAAGACAATCGACCGGATGCTCAGGAGGGGAAAAAGAGCCACACTTGAGGAACTGATTGATGCCTGCAACGACGCTCTGCTCGAGGCCAACGGATACGGTGGGGTGAGCCGCCGCACCGTGCAGCACGACATAGAGGAAATGCGCTACTCGCGTGAACTGGGTTACTACGCCCCTATCAAGGTAGTCGACCGTAAATACTACAGGTATGATGACTACGACTACAGCATCACCGATGTTCCTCTTTCAGAAACCGACATGCGCCAACTGTCGGAGGCCGTAGCCATGCTCAAGCAGATGAGTTCGTTTAAGGGTTTCAGCGATGTGGAGGATGTAGTCAACCGCCTGGAGGACCATGTGGCATCCATGCGCTTCCATGTGGAACCGACAATTCTCCTGGAAAGCAACGAGCGTCTCAGGGGACTTGAGCATATCACACCCCTTCATGATGCCATCATCGAGAAGAATCCTGTCGCCATCATCTACAAATCTTTTCAATGGCCTGAATCTCAGAAATTCTGCTTCTCACCCTATATCCTCAAGGAATTCCGCAACCGCTGGTTTGTCTTTGGGAAAAGGCATGACACCCCAAACGGATTGTTCCAGAACCTTGCCCTCGACCGCATCGAGAGCATTTCAGAGGCACCCAGGAAGGAGCGCTATATCAGGGACAAGAATTTTCAGCCGCAACAATACTTCAACGACATCATTGGTGTCACTCGTATGACAGACGGCGAAATAGAGCATATTGTTTTCCGGGTAAGCGCCTCGGATGTGCCCTACGTTATCACGAAGCCACTCCATCACAGTCAAAAGGAAATCAGCCGTCTGGACGACGGTAGTGCGATGTTCAGCATCGATGTCATCCCCAACTTTGAACTCGAGCGCGACCTCCTCGGCTATGGTGAAAAGATTACCGTGGTCTCTCCCGAATCACTGAAAGCCAGGCTACACGAAAGGATTAAAAATGCTTTTGAGAACTACGGGAAGACTGAAGATTGAGTCAACTGTCGCATGAGCGTATCAGTACAAAAATCAGAAAGGAATAGAAAATGAGCCCAGCAACAATACGGACCAACAAGTAATATTCATGATAATCTGGTTCAGGTATGGGTTCCTTTGGGGCGGGTTTAAGTGCCGTTTTCATATTCTTCCACATCTTCCGCCCCACAGAAAGGGCATCGTCCAGTTTCATTGTTTTCCATACTCCGACTTCCCGATAAATAGCGACAAGCAAAGGTAGTGCATATTTTTCAATCGTCAAAACAAAAGTGTGAGGAAAAGTTGCAATTACAAACACGAAAAGAGGCGAGCCAGATTCACATCCACCTCGCCCCCCAATAATCAAGGGATTATCTATGAAGTAAGTATTGTGTAGTTTTATCGTCTTGGTGAGCCATGACCATGTCCAGGGCCGTGACTGGGGCCGTGTCCAGGGCCGTGTCCATTTCCATGCCCGGGGCCGTGTCCATGCCCGGGGCCGTGTCCATGACTGGGGCCGTGTCCGTGTCCGCGACTGGGGCCGTGTCCATGACTGGGGCCGTGTCCGGGGCCGTGTCCATAATATGAACGTCCTGAATAGTAACTATGCGGTGCTCTTGAATGTCCACCACGGTATACTCCCCATGCATGTGGTCTTCCGTAATAGAAGTGATGCCTGTTGTGGTATCTGTTGTAGATTGAGAATCTCCAGCCACTGCCGTGCCAATACAGTGGGCGATAGAAGTAACTCGCGGCCAGATAGAGCCTATACTGCATATCGGAAAGGACATATCTCAAATCGGAGTTTCTGCGTGCCCATGAAGCGCCTTCGATGTCGGCTCGCCCATTGATACTGAGCAAGTAGTCTAAATTGATTTCGTATGCGGCCTCACGTTGCATATCGTTAAGGTTTAATTCATAAGCCATTTTATCTGTGAGGAACAGAGCCTCCTCTCTGGCTGTTGTATAGCCCATGGCATTGGCTGTAAGCGCCATCGTCGTGGCAATGATAAGTGTAAAAATATTCCGTCTCATAATCGTGAACTTTATTTGTTATACATCAAGTTGAGTTTTCTCTTTTTGATGTTGCAAAGTTCGCAATTATGAGACGGATATTCAAAGGATTTTTCCTAATCCGCTGGTAGGAATACCCTATCTGTATGGGGGAATCCCCTCTGTCACCTATTCCCCATCTGGAATGACAGGCCTTGGCGTCACTGTTGTATTGCCATTTTGGGGTGCAGGTGCAGGTGCGGGTGTGGGTGCTGGCGCTGGCTCCACTACTGGTTCAGGAGTCTTTGGCTCAGGTTTCACTTCAGGAGCAGGTTCTGGAGTGGCAGGAGATTCCGGAGATTCGGCTTTCTCTTCCTCTTTTGCCTTTTCCTCCTCTTTCTTCTTCTCTTCCTCTTTCTTTTTTTCCTCCTCTTTCTTCTTTTCCTCCTCCTTAGCCTTGAGGTCCTCCTCACTTATCTTGTCTTTCCTACCCTCCATCACATTGATAGTGTCTTTCTGGGGTTTCTCCTTTTTCACCTCTTCGACAGCAGATGGTGTGTCGGTTTTCTTTTTCGACTGCCCCCAGTAGAGCAGTCCGCAGGCAAGAATCACCAGCGTAATCGCCGTCGCCCACACAATGGGGAACTCGCGCTTTTTCTTGTTGTTTTGTCCATTCCCGTCAGGAAGTTTTTCGGTCTCGATATCCATGGCCTTCACTTTTACCTCGGCTCTTGCCTTAGCAGCGGCTCTCTCACGGGCCTCAGCCTCCCGACGGGCTTTTTCCTTGGCCTCGGACTCTTCACGGGCCTCAGCCTCGGCTTGTTGTCTGCGATAGGTCAACATCAGTTGTCGCTCGTTTTCTTGCAAATGACCATCCATCGCCTCATTCATCACACCACTGACATGCACAAGATAAAGAGAGCAATTGTCCTGGCTGTCGGCCATGTCATTGCGCAGTTTTTGTATCTTGGCCTCATCGCTCCCTGCTCCACAAACCACATTCAAGATGTGTCTCTCCGAGAGGGCATCCACCGCTCCCTTGGTGAGCAGGAGGAAATAGTCGCCATGCAGCACATCGGTGATATAAGCCTTGACGGGCTGAGCGGGATTGTCGGTGTCGGGCACCATCGCCTTGAAATCATCGCGCGAAATATACATTATTTTTCGCGTGTTGGGGCGAATATGGTAAACTCGGCTATTTCCGATATGTGCGGCCAGGCAGCCATGCCGATGGAAATAGAGCATGGCCATAGAGGTTGCTGCTCCTCCGTCGCTTGCATTGTCGAGTGCTTTGTACGCCTCGAGAAAAGCCATGCGTAAAGTTTCCTCACCAAGCGGTTCGTCGGGACAGGTGTTCTGGAAGAGATAATCAGAAAGTCCCTGGCAAACCTTGCTGCTTGCCACATCACCTTTTCCTTCACCACCCATACCATCGCATACGATGAATAGCCTGTCGTGGATGGAGCCATCACCAGCGGCCGGGAAAATGCAGTCCTCCTGCATCATCTGCTTGCCGATTTCATGGATGGCCAATGGTTTGAAAATGTCGAATTTCATAATTGCTGATATTGTTCTCTATGACAAACATACCTATACAACAATTAGGGGAAGCCCAGGTTAGGTTTCCCTATTATTGCAAGAATGTTGGTGTTAGACTGTTAATTTAAATACTTCAATATTACAACATTTGCAGATTTCTCAGCAAAAAGACCAGGCCTAATCCCAATATAATATAAAGAACTGCCACCAACACCACTGTGACAATCCAACTGAAGATTCCTTTCAAGCCTTTCTCCACAAACGGTTTTGTTATAAATTGGGCCGCGCTAAACCCACCTATCCAGAAGAGAGGGGCACAAATAATCAGGAACACCACAGCCATGAGCCAGTCTCCATGCGTATAGCCCATCAGACCGATGATGGGTACAATGACCAAACAGGTGAAAAAGCCACAGATAATACTTAACCTGTCGAATGCATCCATTGTCTTTTAATTCTTTTTTAAAAGGAGACTGCCGGTCTCCCGCCTTAGGCACGATGGCCGGCAGTCTGCCAAATGAGTTATAAAAATTATTCTTCTACTGCTGCCTGTGCTGCTGCGAGTCGTGCGATAGGCACACGGAACGGTGAGCAACTTGCGTAGTTGAGGCCAATCTTGGCACAGAACTTCACAGAGCTGGGCTCTCCACCATGCTCGCCGCAGATACCTGTACGCAGAGTTGGGCGGATTTCGCGTCCCTTCTCGACAGCATACTTCACCAGTTTACCAACACCATTCTGGTCGAGCACCTGGAATGGGTCAACCTTCAGAATCTTCTTGTCAAGGTAAACGGGGAGGAAGCTTGCGATATCGTCACGGCTGTAGCCGAATGTCATCTGTGTAAGGTCGTTGGTACCGAATGAGAAGTACTCGGCCTCGGTTGCGATGCGGTCGGCTGTGAGAGCAGCACGTGGAATCTCAATCATTGTACCGATTTCGAACTTCACTTCAACTCCATACTCGCTGAACACCTCTTTGGCCACGCGCTGGATGATAGCCTTCTGCTGCTTCAGCTCATAGAGGATACCAATGAGCGGAACCATGATCTCGGGCTTGGGATCCTTGCCTTCCTTCTTCAGTTCGCATGCTGCGCTGAGGATGGCACGTGTCTGCATAGCAGTGATTTCGGGGAATGTGATACCCAGGCGGCATCCACGGTGTCCGAGCATCGGGTTGTTCTCAGCCAGAGAGTCAACGCGGCGCTTGATGTCCTCAAGGCTCACGCCCATCTCCTTGGCCATGGTTTCCTGACCAGCAATGTCGTGTGGCACGAACTCATGGAGTGGCGGGTCGAGCAAGCGGATGTTGACTGGCAGTCCGTCCATAGCCTCGAGGATTCCCTTGAAGTCAGCCTTCTGATAGGGCAGCAATTTGGCCAGAGCCTTCTCACGTCCCTCAGCGTCCTTGGCAAGAATCATCTCGCGCATGGCGATAATCTTCTGGTCGTCGAAGAACATGTGCTCAGTACGTGTCAGACCGATACCCTTTGCGCCAAATGCGCGTGCCACCTGTGCGTCGTGTGGAGTGTCGGCATTGGTGCGCACCTGCAGTTTGGTGTACTTGTCGCAGAGGTCCATCAGTTCCTTGAAGTCGCCTGAAAGTTCGGCTGCCTTTGTGGGCACCTCACCAGCGTACACCTGTCCGGTAGTACCATTGAGTGAGAGGTAATCGCCCTCCTTATAGACAACACCGTCGATTTCCACGGTCTTCTTCTTATAGTCCACATTGAGAGAGCCTACGCCAGAGACGCAGCACTTACCCATACCACGGGCCACCACGGCAGCGTGTGAAGTCATACCACCACGTGCAGTGAGGATACCCTCAGCGGCCGACATACCTGCGAGGTCCTCGGGTGAGGTCTCGATACGCACGAGCACCACTTTGTGTCCGTCCTCATGCCACTCCTGAGCATCGTCGGCGTGGAACACGATTTGTCCACAAGCAGCACCTGGTGATGCGGGCAGACCCTGTGCGATAACCTTGGCCTTTGAGAGAGCCACCTTGTCGAATACCGGGTGGAGCAGCTCGTCAAGTTTCTGAGGCTCGCAACGCATGATGGCAGTCTTCTCGTCGATTTTGCCCTCATGGAGCAGGTCGATGGCGATTTTCACCATGGCAGCACCTGTACGTTTACCGTTACGGGTCTGGAGGAACCACAGTTTGCCCTCCTGCACGGTGAACTCCATATCCTGCATGTCGTGATAGTGGTTCTCCAGTTTTTCCTGGATACCGTTGAGTTGCTGGTAAATCTCGGGCATTGCCTCCTCCATGGAAGGATACTTGGCAGCGCGCTCTTCCTCAGAGATACCGGCACGGTCGGCCCAGCGCTGTGAGCCCAGCTTGGTGATCTGCTGCGGTGTGCGGATACCTGCCACCACGTCCTCGCCCTGTGCGTTGACCAGATACTCACCATTGAACACGTTCTCTCCGTTGGCGGCGTCGCGGCTGAAGCATACGCCAGTAGCAGAAGTGTCGCCCATGTTGCCGAATACCATAGCCATCACCGACACAGCAGTACCCCACTCGTCGGGAATACCTTCCATCTTGCGATAGAGGATAGCACGGTCGTTCATCCAACTGCGGAACACAGCGCAGATAGCGCCCCAGAGTTGCTCGATGGGGTCATTGGGGAAGTCTTTTCCTGTACGCTCCTTGATAGCGGCCTTGAAGAGGGCCACGAGTTTCTTGAGTTCCTCCACAGAAAGGTCCTTATCGAGTTTGACGCCACGCTCGGCTTTCACCTTCTCGATGATTTCCTCAAATGGGTCGATGTCCTCTTTGTTGACAGGCTTCATTTCGAGCACCACGTCGCCATACATCTGCACGAAGCGGCGATATGAGTCGTAAACAAAGTGTGGGTTGTTGGTCTTACGCACCATACCCTCGGCCACTTCGTCGTTGAGACCCAGATTGAGGATAGTATCCATCATACCTGGCATGGAAGCACGTGCACCCGAACGCACACTCACGAGAAGTGGGTTCTGGGCATCTCCAAACTTAGAGTTCATCAGCTCCTCAATGTGCTTAACTGCAGCAGTCACGTCTTCATTGAGCAGTTCCTTGATTTTCTCCTGTCCCACCTGATAGTACTCATTGCAGCAATCGGTGGTGATGGTGAATCCCGGTGGTACGGGAACTCCGATGAGGTTCATCTCGGCGAGGTTAGCACCCTTTCCGCCAAGTTGTTCACGCATTTTAGCATTACCCTCGGCTTTTCCATTGCCAAAGGTATAAACTCTTTTCTGTTCGCTCATAATTGATTTATGGTTTCAATATAATATAAAGTATGTGTCTTTGTAAGTTGCAAAAATACATCAAAATCATCAAATAAACAAACTTTTTCATATAAAAATATATTTTTTTTGTAAAAGGGGAAATGACACAACCATCATTTCAGGTGATGCCGGTGGCGGTGGTGGTCGGGGCGAATGGTCAAATTTGCAATCCTATAAACTCAAAAAAATCTTGTTTTTCATGTAATAACCACGCTGGAATGGGGTCTTATATGTAGTTATGACAGACAAGGAACTCGTCAACAAGGTGCTGCGCGACAACGACCAGCGGTGTTTCGCCGAGATTGTAAGCCGCTATTCGGGAATCATTTTCTCGAAGACATTGTCCATTGTACACCGCGAGGAACTCGCCAAGGAGTTGACCCAACAAACTTTCATCCGCGCCTATGAGAGACTGTCTTACTGGCGCTCCGCCACGCTTGGCCCATGGCTCACCACCATCGCCATGCACTTGGCTCTCAACGAATTGGAACGTGAGCGGAAAAGCCGGATAAGTGTCCGCTCCTCGTTGGTGGATTCAGGGAAGGACAGTGTCTCCCGCACCTCTTCCATTCCCTCCGCCAATGACTACGATGCAGACCACGAGGACCGCCTCCAACGCATGGAAAAGGCCATCGCCTCCCTTCCGGAGAACGAACGGAATATCATCCACTTGCACTACTACAAACAGGTAAAGACCGACGAGATAGCCCGCCAGACAGGTCTCTCGCAGTCGAACGTACTTGTTCGCCTTCACCGCATCCGCGACAAACTGCGGAAGATGATGTCATCAGAAAACACTTAAAGACACCCCTAAAACATAATTATTATGGAACCAGATATCAACAACTATACAGACGAGCAGTTTGATGAACTGATCCGCCAGTCGTTTCAACGCCAGCAGACCATCGAGGAAATCAATGTGTCGGTGATGAGGCAACTGCGCCACACGTCACGCCGCAGGAGTCTTCTGAAATGGGGACGGCTTGCCGCTTTCGCTTTCGGTCTTCCCTTGCTGCTGTTGCTCTTTGGCTGGCTGCTATGGTTATCCGTCAGTCAGCAGGAGGCGCTGCAATTCTCTGTTTTCAACCACCAGGTGCCTATTATCGCCTGCTTCCTTCTTCCCATCGCCGCGATGCTTTATGTCACTTGGTGCGCCGTGAAGAATTTTTCTATCCGCGATGTGTAATAATCCCCACCCTAAGCGGTCTTATAAGTGAACGACAGCAGAACCGGTCTCAAGTTCATCACAAAGCATTAATAACAATTTAAATATCAAAACCATGTCAGAATCTTGGATAGCATTAGCAGCAACCATCCTAACGTTGCTCATCCCCATCATTGCCATCATCCTCACCTCATGGGTAATGGTCCGCAAAAAGCAACACGACACCGAACTTCGCCGTATGATTATCGAGAACCACACGGATGTAGAAACGGCCAAAGCGCTCCTGGCAGAAACAGAGGAGAAAAAAGACACGAATAATTACCCCTCCCTCCGCGCTGGTTTCGTCCTCATCGGACTCGGAATGGGAGCACTCGCCAACCACTGGCTCCACATCCACGGCATTTACTTCTGGCTTGTCCTCGCTTTCGGTATCGGCGTAGGTTTGCTCATCTCCTTCTTTGTTGAGATGAAAATCCAGGAGCGTCTCCCCAAAGAAGATGAGAAGAAAGAACAAGACTAAAGATAAACTCACTCTCACTGACACTCTCACTCCCTCTCTCTGGATGCACTACAAATCCAGAGAGAGGCTTTTTTTGGAGAGGATGATAGAGGATGAAAGAGGACAAAAGAGGATGAAAGAGGATGATAGAGGATGATAGAGGATGGTGGTGAAAGGCCAGGATTGGCGATAATTCTTGCGAAAAATCCGTAGGTTTGAAAAAAAATGGAGTCAAGATGTTAATTTCCGTGTTTTTTTGATTATCTTTGCCCAAAAAGAGCAAATAAGAGATTTTTATGGCAAGAAAGAAGAAGCCACTCCCTATATTAGAGAATGTGACCATCACCGACTGTGCCGCCGAGGGTAAATGCATAGCCCGCGTCAACGACATGGTGGTTTTTGTGCCCTTTGTTGTGCCTGGCGATGTTGTCGACCTGCAAGTTCGCAAGAAGAAGCACAGTTATTGCGAGGCCGAGGCCATCCGCATGATTCAACCGAGCGCCGTTCGCAGCGAGCCCTTTTGCCCCCATTTCGGTGTTTGTGGCGGTTGCAAATGGCAGATACTCCCTTATGAGGAGCAAATCCGCATGAAACAGCGCCAGGTTTTCGACCAGTTGACACGCATTGGCAAAGTGGAGCTTCCTGAATTCCGTCCCATTTTAGGTTCGGCCCACACCACAGAATACCGCAACAAGATGGAGTTTGCCTGCAGCAACAAGCGCTGGCTCACTCCCGCAGAGATTTCCAGCGGCGTGACCTACGAGCAGATGAACGCCATCGGTCTTCATATCACCAGCGCTTTCGACAAAGTGCTTCCGATAGAGGACTGCAAACTGATGCATCCCCTGAACAATGCCATCCGCAATAGCATCCGCGACTACGCCTATGCCACGGGCATGACCTTTTTCGACCTTCGCCAGCAGCATGGTCTTCTTCGCGACGTGATGATACGCAACTCCAACACAGGCGAGTGGATGGTGCTGGTGCAGTTTCATTTCGAGGAGCCAGATGACAAGAACCGGGCAGAAGCCCTTTTGGCCCATTTGCATGAGAAATTCCCTGAGATCACGTCGCTGCTCTATGTTGACAATCAGAAATGCAACGATACTTTCGGCGACTTGGAAGTGGTGACATACTTTGGCAACGACCATATCTTTGAGACCATGGAAGGTCTCCGTTTCAAGGTGGGTCCCAAGAGTTTCTACCAGACCAACACCGACCAGGCCTACATACTTTATCAAGTGGCGAGAGAGTTTGCCCAACTCAGCGGCTCCGAACTGGTCTACGACCTCTACACCGGCACCGGCACGATTGCCAATTTCGTGGCCCGCCAGGCCCGCCAGGTGATTGGCATCGAGTATGTTCCCGAAGCCATCGAGGACGCCAAGGTGAACTCCGCTCTCAACGGCATCGACAACACCACATTCTTTGCCGGCGACATGAAAGACATCCTCACCGACGACTTCATCGCCACGCACGGCCGCCCCGACGTGATTATCACCGACCCACCTCGCGCCGGCATGCATCCCGACGTTGTGGCCACCATTCTTCGCACCCATCCCCGCCGCATTGTCTATGTGAGTTGCAACCCCGCCACCCAGGCCCGCGATTTGTCACTTCTCGACTGCGACTACTCGGTGCAGGCCATCCAGCCCGTCGACATGTTCCCCCACACGCCCCATGTGGAGAACGTGGTGCTTCTCACGGCACGCACACCCTGATTATCTATTACTAAAAACCATAATTACCAAAACCCAAAACTATGAAAAAGAGACTATTAATCAGTTGCATGCTGGCATTATTCGTGCTGAGCGTGAATGCCCAGGAGACCAAGAAATGGTACGACACCTTTAAATTCAGCGGTTACGGCATTCTCCAATACCAGGGCAATGACAAAGAAGAGAAAGAGAGCAACACCTTCAACCTTCGTCTGCTTCGTATGATTCTTGACGGCAAGATTGGCGATTTTGACTGGCGAGCCCAGATTCAGGGCACCAATGCCAAAGGTCCCGCTGAGCCAACCGTCCAATTGGTAGACCTCTATGCAGAATGGGTCAAGCACAGAGAGGCCCGTATCCGCGTGGGACAGTTCAAGCGCGCCTTCACCTTTGAGAACCCCACCCACCCCATCACCCAGGGCTGGTATGCTTACGCAGATGTAATCAACCGTCTTTCGGGCTTTGGCGACCGTGCAGGTGAGAAATCCTCTGGTGGCCGTGACATCGGTATCCAATTGCAGGGCGACATTATCAAGAACAGCGCCGGCCGTGAACTCCTTCACTATCAAGTGGGTGTTTACAATGGCGAAGGTATCAACAGGGCCGACAAGAACAACCGCAAGGACATCATTGGCGGTCTGTGGGTCATGCCTATCAAGGGTGTGCGCATTGGTGCGTTTGGCTGGACAGGCAGCCATGGCGACATGATCGACGGCAACGGAAACAAGACCGACCTTCCCCTGAACCGTTACTGTCTCTCGGCCGAGTACGACAAGGATGAATTCACATTCCGCACCGAGTATGTCCACAGCCAGGGTTGGGCCGCTCAGGCCATTGGCAGCAATGTGATTGACTATTCCAAAGGCGACAAGGCCGATGGTTGGTATGTCTTTGGCATCGTTCCGGTGGTCAAGTCGAAACTTCATGCCAAGGCCCGTTACCAGTGCTATCGTCAGTCGAAAGACTGGGATTCGTCGAAGACCATGTGTGAGGCCGGTGTGAACTATTTCTTCTCGAAGAATTTGCAACTCAATTTCGAGTATGCCCGCATCAACGAGCGTGCCACTCACGACAATTACAATTTTGTAGATTTAGAGTTGGCATTCAGATTCTAAGAATCTCAATTGGAGAGAAGTTCATAGGGCAAATACTCCGCATTGCCTTTACCCAGAACCCCCAGCAAAATCAATAGGGACACTATGTTTATAGTGCCCCTATTTCATTTATAATGGGCAAAATCACACTTGTTAACAAAAATTAAAACTAATACGTTCGATTTTATTACTATTTATCGTAATTTTGTGTGCAAAATCTGAAATTCACAATCAACCCAATCAAACGGCATGAGTATTCCATTAGTATTTTGGCTTGTTCCCATAGCATCGGTGTGCGCTCTGGGAATGGCTTGGTACTTCTTCAAGCAAATGATGCGCGAAGAAGAAGGCACACCCCGTATGGCAGAAATAGCCGAGTATGTACGCAAAGGCGCTATGGCCTACCTGAAACAGCAGTACCGTGTGGTGCTGGTGGTGTTCATTGTGCTGGCAGCCCTGTTTGCGTTTATGGCCTATGTGTTGAAGATGCAGAACCCATGGGTTCCCTTTGCCTTCCTCACCGGCGGTTTCTTCAGTGGTCTGGCAGGCTTCTTCGGCATGAAGACAGCCACCTACGCCTCTGCGCGCACTGCCAACGCCGCCCGTAAGAGTCTCGACGGAGGTCTTCGCATCGCTTTCCGCAGCGGTGCCGTGATGGGTCTTACCGTTGTAGGTCTCGCACTGCTCGACATTGCGATATGGTTTATCGTGCTGAACTACTTTATCCCCCAGGACGAGCTTGCCCTTGTCACCATCACCACAACGATGCTGACCTTCGGTATGGGTGCCTCCTGCCAGGCATTGTTTGCCCGTGTAGGTGGTGGTATCTACACCAAGGCTGCCGACGTGGGTGCTGACATCGTGGGTAAGGTCGAGGCCGACATTCCCGAGGACGACCCCCGCAACCCCGCCACCATCGCCGACAACGTGGGCGACAACGTGGGCGACGTTGCCGGTATGGGCGCCGACCTTTACGAGAGTTATTGCGGCAGTATCCTTTCCACTGCAGCCCTTGGCGCCACGGCATTTGCCACCTCACAGATTCAGGGCATGCAGTTGAAGGCCGTTATTGCCCCGATGCTGATAGCCGCCGTGGGTGTGTTCCTCTCCATCCTGGGTATCTATTTGGTACGCACGAAGGAAGGAGCCACGATGAAAAACCTGCTCCGCTCCCTCTCGCTGGGAACCAATGTCTCGGCAATACTCATAGCCATAGCCACCTTCCCCATTCTGTATCTTCTGGGACTGGAAAACTGGCTCGGCCTTTCGTTCTCTGTCATTTCAGGTCTTGCCGCCGGTGTGATTATCGGCCAGGCCACAGAATACTACACATCACACTCCTATAAGCCCACCCAGAAAATCTCAGAGGCCGGTCTCACAGGCTCTGCCACCGTCATCATCAAGGGTATTGGCACAGGAATGATTTCCACCTGTATCCCCGTGGTCACCATCGGTATCGCCATCATGCTGAGTTATCTCTGCGCAAATGGCTTCCAGACAGAAATGACCGCCGAGAATCTGTCGTTCGGCCTCTATGGTATCGGTATCGCCGCCGTGGGTATGCTCTCCACGCTTGGTATCACCCTTGCCACCGACGCCTACGGACCTATCGCCGACAATGCCGGTGGCAACGCCGAGATGAGCGAACTGGGCGAGGAAGTGCGCCACCGCACTGATGCCCTCGATGCCCTGGGCAACACCACCGCCGCCACTGGTAAGGGATTTGCCATCGGTTCGGCCGCCCTCACAGCCCTCGCTCTGCTTGCCTCCTATATAGAGGAGGTGAAGATAGCCATGCACCGTGCCGGCGACACGATAAACAATCTGCAAGGTGTGGCCGTGGATGCCATGAATGCCACCATCCCCGACTTTATGAATCATTTCCAGGTGACACTGATGAACCCGAAAGTGCTCGTGGGAGCCTTCATCGGTGGTATGGCAGCCTTCTTGTTCTGTGGTCTCACCATGGAGGCCGTGGGACGTGCCGCCCAGAAGATGGTGGAGGAGGTGCGCCGTCAGTTCCGTGAGATCAAGGGTATCCTCGAGGGCAAAGCCACTCCCGACTACGGTTCATGTGTGGAAATCTCCACCCGTGCCGCCCAGCATGAGATGATATTCCCGTCGCTTCTTGCCATCGCCATCCCCATCATCGTGGGTGTTATACTCGGTGTTGGTGGTGTGCTCGGACTCCTTGTCGGTGGACTGACTTGCGGTTTCACACTTGCCGTATTCATGGCCAATGCCGGTGGTGCCTGGGACAATGCCAAGAAGAATGTCGAGGAAGGCAACTTTGGCGGAAAGGGTTCGTTTGCCCACAAGGCCACTATCGTAGGCGACACCGTTGGCGACCCGTTCAAGGACACATCTGGCCCAAGTCTGAACATCCTCATCAAGCTGATGTCGATGGTCAGCATCGTGATGGCAGGTCTGACAGCCGCCTTCAGTTGATTTACTGCTGATAACACGCTGAAATTGTGAATATTTGGCGTCATCGGCGCAATTTAACAAAATTTAAGCATCGTGTTCATTCCGTGTTAACAAAAATGTATTAATTTTGCGCCGAATTTGCAAATAAATCAAATATTTATATATGAGTAGTCAAGACGAATCCAAGCATAGCAGCAGTTCGAGCAGTTCGAGCAGCCATCATCACCATCATCATCACAGCAGCGGTAAGAAAAAGAAGAGAAAGCACATGGATGACTCCGACCGTTTCAAGCGTCACGGTCTCTCTTCCATACGCCGCCGCAAACTGATATCCAAATGGCTGTTCAGATTCCTCTGCTTAGTTGCAGCAAGTATCGTGCTCTATGCTCTATATATTTGGAGAAACTAAACATAATACCCGGACACAGGAATGTGCCCGGGTATTTTCTTTTATGATGATTCCGCCTGATTACTTTCTTGTGACTCTGAACCAGTCGGCCTCCACCCATCCACGGTCGGTATTGCCATCTGGTTCGACACTGACGAAGCCCATTTTCGCGCCAATCCATTTTCCTTCCCTCATTTTGAAAGGCTCGCCCGCTTTCTGGAACTTCTTTCCGTCGAGGCTGTAGGCAAACGAGCACGTTCCATTCTCCACCACCATTTTCATGTAGATGTCGAGGTGAATGCCCGGCTTATAGTTGATGACATCCTTGGCAGTGGGCTTAAGCTTTGCTATTTGCTCCTCGGTCTCAGGCTTGCCCTTGTCGGCAGCCTTGCAGGTGGCACGCAGCAGCAGGAACTCGTCGCCTACCCTCCTCACCATCAAGGCCGAATAGTCAAGTCCCATCATGATGACTCCACCCATTTGCTCGGCGGCCTTGGAAGTGAACCGCATTTTCGCTGTCGCCGTGAAATTGTCGGCGGGTGTCTTCTGCAACAGCATATTCGGTACATCCCAGAGATTTAGGGCATTGTTGTCGTGCTTGAAATTGAAGATGCGGAAAGTGCCAAAAGCCGTTGGCATGCCGAAATTCTGCTGATAATTGGCCTGCCACTGCCATTGCAGTCCCATCGTCGGTGAATTGAACTCATCGCTTTCCACGGGATTCACCACCTTCCACGGCGCGCTCGTTTTGGGCTTTCGGTATTTGAGCACGGGGTCACCGCAGTAGTCACCATCCTTGTCCTCGCCCATCACCGGCCAGTTGTCACGCCAGTTGACCGGCTGCAGGTGAACGACGCGCCCGTAGCACTCCTTGTCCTGGAAATGCAGGAACCAATCCTCGCCCATGGCCGTGTGTACCCATGCTCCCTGATGAGGGCCGTTCACACTGCTCTTGCCCTGTGCGAGCACCACTTTGTGCTCGTAAGGTCCGTATGGCGACTTGGAGCGCATGGCCAGTTGGAATCCAGTGGGCACACCGCCAGCCGGGCACATAATCCAGTACCACCCATCGCGCTTGTAGAATTTCGGTCCCTCGCAAGTGCGGTTTTCCGTTCCGTTTCCATCAAAGACAATCACCGGATTTGAAATGGGCTTGGTGCCCTCAGCATTGAGTTCCCTCACGCTGAGCACGGAAGCGAATCGTGCACGGCTGTTGGCCCATCCGTTGACCAGGTAGCACCTGCCATCGTCGTCCCACAGAGGGCATGTGTCGATCATTCCTTTTCCGGGAATGACACACAGCGGCTCGCTCCACTCCCCTGCCGGGTTGTCGGTTTTCACCATGAACACGCCATAGTCGGGGTCGCCCCAGTAGATATAAAACATCCCCTCGTGATAGCGTATGCTGGGAGCCCAGACGCCGTTGCCATGGCTGGGTTTGTCGAACTCCTCATAAGGTTTGAGTTCCTTGAGGGCATAACCGATGATTTCCCAGTTGACCAAATCGCGTGAATGGAGGATGGGCAGTCCGGGTATGCACTGGAAACTGCTTGCCGTCAGATAATAATCGTCGCCGGCCACACATACATCCGGGTCGCTGTAGTCGGCATTGATGACGGGGTTGATGTATGTGCCATCGCCATTGTCGGGCGACCACACTTGCGACCGATAGTCGTTTTGAGCCGACATTGTCAACGACAGCGCCAGCATCATTGTAATAGAGAATAGTTTTTTCATTTGTTTTTTTTTATTATGTTTTGTAGTTGATTGTCTTTTGTTTTAGGTGTCTCAAGCAGTTGCAGCCGGTAGTTGTCCTTGGGAACGACGCACATTTCATGGAAACGGTAGTCTGTTCGCCGCGCGATGGCCAATGCCACATGTCCCATGGTGCGCCGCAGATTGATTTCAACACATGGATGCAGGGAAAGTCCGTGGCCGGTGCTCACCACCATCATATCCACGCCCAGCGGTCCTGCATATTGCCCTTTGGTGAGCGCGACGAGCATCGGTTCGAGTCGCTTGATGGTGTCGCTGAGCCAGTCGGTATCAATCAATTCCGAGAGCATCAGCCATTTTCTCTCCTCGTTGAGGAGCAAATTGCCCGTATATGCACCACCGTCCGTTGCAAAGAGCGACAACCCCTCATACGTGAGCATACCCTGCCCGTCGGCGGTCCACTCCACAGCCAGGTCCATCACCCGGTCGTAGCATGGTTCCACGATGACTGCCCCCTGCCTTTTCAATACGTGCGACACATAGTGCTCCTCGCCGTCGCTCATCCCATGGCTGAAGAATCTCACGCCACGGCCGCTGCTGCTCCAGGGCGCCTTGACCACTATATTTTCCCAGTCGCGCAGGCACTGCCTCACCTCATCAATCGTATGCACGCACACGCGTTGTCCCACCAGGAAATCCTGCTCGGCGACCAGTGACTGGAGGATTTCCACCGAGGTCTCACGATGTGACAGCCGCCTGACGGCAGCCACGTCACTCTCCGCAGGGAGAATCTCTTGCGGGAAGCCCAGTTTTTCCAACTGCCATCTCACCGCAGCATCCCACCCCCAGACATCCACCTGTTCGGCATCTTGCTTGCTGATGGCGGGACACTCGGCCATCGAGACAAAAGTGACCGCAGGCAGCCAGGCCTCGAACTCACGAGCCCTTTCCTGGGCCAGTTTCTTGTCCTCCACCAGCACTCTGTCACCTGTGGAAGCCCAGAATGCCGGCAGGAAACCCAGTCCATGCCGTATGCCACGACCGGCGGCAGGAGGTGTGAACCCCCTTGTACCGTTGGCAAGGGCCAAATCATGCTCAGGGTTGAAAAGATGCCATTTCATTGTGAAACATTGACTTCAACAGCGGCGAATATCACACCGCCAATGTCAATAGGCTGCAAAATTGATGCAAAAATAAAAAAAAAAAAGTATTTTTGCAAACTAGACTTTGCAAATGTGGGGAAAAAGCAGTAACTTTGCATTTGAATATTCAACATTTAGTAGTCCGATTCATTCGGAACAGCAAACAAACTATATATGGAGGCCTTTTTCCGCACGCATTCTTATCTTGTCGAGCATGTCAATGCCCCCGTACGTCGTCTGCTCATGGATGAGATCAACTGGAATGACCGCCTCATTGGCATCAAAGGCACGCGAGGTGTCGGGAAGACCACCTTTCTGTTGCAATATGCCAAGGAACATTTCAATGTGAGCGACAAGAAATGCCTCTATGTAAATCTTAACAACTTCTACTTCCAAGGCCGTGGCATCGTAGATTTTGCGGGCGAATTCTATGCCAGTGGCGGCAAAGTGCTTCTGATTGACCAAGTGTTCAAACATCAAGACTGGAGCAAGGACCTTCGCAAATGCTATGACACATACCCAGGTCTTCGAATCGTTTTCACGGGCTCCAGTGTGATGCGTCTGAAAGAGGAGAACCCCGAACTGAACGGCATCGTGAAGAGTTACAATCTTCGTGGATTCTCATTCAGGGAATTTCTCAATCTTCAGACCGGCAATCATTTCGAGCCATATACGCTGGATGAGATTGTGAGCGACCATGAGCGCATCATCAAGCATATACTTCCCCATGCGCGCCCTGTGGAGCATTTCCAGAACTATGTGCACCATGGCTTCTACCCGTTTTTCCAGGAGCGGAGAAACTATTCCGAGAACCTGCTGAAGACAATGAACATGATGACCGAGGTAGACATCTTGATTATCAAGCAGATAGAGTTGAAATACCTCAGCAAGATCAAGAAACTCTTCTATGAACTTGCCGTAGACGGGCCGAAGTCGCCCAACATCAGCCAACTTGCCAACGACATCGAGACCAGCCGTGCCACAGTGATGAACTACATCAAGTATCTGGCCGACGCCCGCCTGATCAACATCATTTACCCCCATGGCGAGGAGTTCCCCAAGAAGCCCACGAAGGTGATGCTTCACAACCCCAACCTGATGTACGCCATCTATCCGAGCCGTGTGGAGAAGCAGGACGTAATGGAGACATTCTTCGTCAACAGCCTCTGGAAAGACCACAAGGTGAACCAGGGCAGCCATGAGAGCCACTATCTGGTGGACGGCACGAGGAATTTCCGTATCAGCGACGCCACCCGCCCCTCGCGTTACCGCGACAACGACGACATGCTTGTGGCCCGTTACAACACCGAGGTGGGCAAGAACAAGGCCCTTCCTCTTTGGCTATTAGGATTTCTATACTAAAACAAACTGTTTTATCAACTTATACACATTATTATATTAACATTAACCAACAAAAAATGGCAAAAGAAAAGAAATTCATCACTTGTGATGGTAATGAGGCCGCTGCACATATCAGTTATATGTTCAGCGAGGTAGCCGCCATCTATCCTATCACTCCCTCTTCGCCCATGGCAGAGCACGTGGACGAGTGGGCTGCCCGTGGTCGCAAGAACCTCTGGGGCCAGACCGTATTTGTTCAGGAGATGCAGTCGGAGGCCGGTGCCGCCGGTGCCGTTCATGGTTCTCTGCAGGCAGGTGCGCTGACCACTACGTTCACAGCATCCCAGGGTCTGCTGCTTATGATTCCCAACATGTACAAGATTGCCGGTGAGTTGCTGCCTTGCGTGTTCGACGTTTCTGCCCGTACGCTGGCTTCCCATTCACTGTGTATTTTCGGTGACCACCAGGATGTGATGGCTTGCCGCCAGACTGGTTTCGCCATGCTCTGCGAAGGTTCCGTTCAGGAGGTAATGGACCTCACCGCCGTGGCTCACCTGGCCTCTCTGAAGACCTGTGTGCCATTCATCAATTTCTTTGATGGTTTCCGCACCTCACACGAGTATCACAAGATTGAGCGTCTTGACAACGAGGATATCCTCCCATTGGTCGACGAGGCCGACATCAAGCGTTTCCGCGACCGTGCCCTCACCCCCGAGCGTCCACTCACCCGTGGTACCGCCGAGAACCCCGAGACCTTCTTCACCCACCGCGAGGCTTGCAACAAGTATTATGACGCAGTGCCCGAGGTAGTGGAAGACTACCTGGCCAAGATCAGCGAGATTACCGGCCGCGAGTATCACCTCTTCTCATATTATGGTGCCGACGACGCCGACCGCATCGTGATTCTGATGGGCTCAGCCACCGACGCCGCCCGTGAGGCTATCGACCACCTGAACGCCAACGGCGAGAAAGTGGGTATGATCAGCGTACACCTGTATCGTCCGTTCTCCATCAAGCACCTGCTTGCCGCTGTTCCCAAGAGCGTGAAGCGCATTGCCGTTCTCGACCGTACGAAGGAGCCAGGCGCAGAGGGCGAGCCTCTCTACATGGACGTGAAGAGCGCTTACTACGAGGTGGAAGACCGTCCGCTCATCGTGGGTGGCCGCTATGGCCTTGGCTCACACGACACCACACCGGCCCAGATTATCTCCGTATTCAACAATCTGGCCATGCCCGAGCCCAAGAACCACTTCACCATCGGTATCGTCGACGACGTGACCTTCACATCTCTGCCCGTAGTGCCCGAGTTGGCTCTCGGTGGCAAGAGCATGTATCAGGCCAAGTTCTACGGTCTGGGTGCTGACGGTACCGTGGGTGCCAACAAGAACTCCGTGAAGATTATCGGCGACAACACCGACAAATACTGCCAGGCATACTTCTCATACGACTCGAAGAAGTCGGGTGGTTTCACCTGCTCACACCTGCGTTTCGGCGACGAGCCTATCCGCTCCACTTACCTGGTGACCACACCTAACTTCGTGGCTTGCCACGTACAGGCTTACCTGCACATGTATGATGTGACCCGTGGTCTGCAGAAGAACGGCACATTCCTGCTCAACACCATTTTCGAGGGTGACGAACTGGCACGCTTCATGCCCAACAAGGTGAAGCGCTATTTCGCCGAGAATAACATCACCGTCTATACCATCAACGCCACCAAGATTGCCCAGGAAATCGGCCTTGGCAACCGCACCAACACCATTCTGCAGTCGGCATTCTTCCGCATCACCCAGGTGATTCCCGAGGAGCTCGCCGTGGAGCAGATGAAGAAGTTTATCGTGAAGTCGTACGGCTCGAAGGGCCAGGACATCATCGACAAGAACTACGCAGCCGTTGACCGTGGCGGTGAGTACAAGCAGTTTGTCATCGACCCAGCATGGGCCAATCTCCCCGACGCCGCAGCCGTGGAGGACGACGCTCCCGCATTCATCAAGGAAGTGGTTCGCCCAATCAACGCCCAGGCCGGCGACCTGCTGCCCGTGAGCACCTTCGTCAACTTCGGCACCACCGATGGTTCTTGGGAAGTTGGCACCGCCGCTTACGAGAAGCGTGGTGTGGAGGCATTTGTCCCCGTATGGAACAAGGAGAACTGTATCCAGTGTAACCAGTGTGCTTACATCTGTCCTCACGCAGCCATCCGCCCGTTCGTTCTCGACGAGAGCGAGATTGGTGGTTTCGGTGGCGAGACCCTCGAGATGAAGGCTCCAAAGGCCATGAAGGGCATGCACTTTGTCATCCAGGTATCCGTGCTCGACTGTCTGGGCTGCGGCAACTGTGCTGACATCTGCCCGGGCAACCCGAAACTGGGCAAGGCTCTGAGCATGGTGCCCTACAACCCCGACAACGAGGCCATGAAGAAAGAGGCTGCCAACTGGGAATATGCCGTGAAGCAAGTGAAGTCGAAGCAAGACTTGGTTGACATCAAGAGCAATGTGAAGAACTCACAGTTCGCTCAGCCACTGTTTGAATTCTCCGGCGCCTGCGCAGGTTGCGGTGAGACTCCTTACGTGAAACTGATTTCCCAACTCTTCGGCGACCGTGAGATGATCGCCAACGCTACAGGTTGCTCGTCTATCTATTCCGCTTCTATCCCCTCGACACCTTACACCAAGAACGAGAAGGGCCAGGGTCCGGTGTTCAACAACTCATTGTTCGAGGACTTCTGCGAATTCGGTCTGGGTATGGCTCTTGGAAACAAGAAGATGAAGGAGCGCGTAGCCAAGTTGCTCTGCGAGGCCACTGCTTTCGAGGAGTGCCCCGAAGAGTTCAAGGCTCTGGCTCAGGAATGGATTGAGAAGCGCGACGATGCCGACGAGACCAAGCGTCTGGCTGCCCTACTCAAGCCTTACATCGCTGGCGGTGCAGAGGCTGGCTGCGAGATTTGCAAGGAACTGCAGACCCTCGACCACTATCTGGTGAAGCGCTCACAGTGGATTATCGGTGGCGACGGTGCCTCCTATGATATTGGCTACGGCGGTCTCGACCACGTGATTGCCACTGGCGAGGATGTAAACATCCTGGTGCTCGACACCGAGGTTTACTCCAACACTGGCGGTCAGGCATCGAAGGCCACTCCGCTGGGTGCCATCGCACAGTTTGCCGCTCAGGGCAAGCGCATCCGCAAGAAGGACCTTGGCATGATTGCCACCACTTACGGATATGTATATGTGGCTCAGATTGCCATGGGTGCCGACCACGCACAGTGCCTCAAGGCCATCCGCGAGGCAGAGGCTTGGCACGGACCATCGGTGGTCATCGCCTACGCTCCATGTATCAACCACGGTCTGAAGGCCAAGGGCGGCATGGGCAAGAGCCAGGCTGAGGAGAAGAAGGCTGTGGAGTGTGGCTACTGGCACCTGTGGCGCTACAACCCCGCTCTGGCCGACGAAGGCAAGAACCCATTCTCGCTCGACTCCAAGGAGCCGCAGTGGGAGAAGTTCCACGACTTCCTCATGGGCGAGGTGCGCTACCTCTCTGTCAAGAAGGCTTATCCCGAAGAGGCAGAGGAACTCTTCGCCGAGGCACAGCGCATGGCTCAACTCCGCTACAAGAGCTACATCCGCAAGACACAAGAGAACTGGGAAGAATAATACCATTCTTTATCTATAAAAAAGGGGCACCCTCACGGGATGCCCCTTTTTTTGGGGGTGAGAGGTGAGAGGTAAGGGGTGAGAGATGTGCACTGTGTTTAGTGTGGAGTTGATATTAGTGGTGAGAGGTGAGAGGTAAGGGGTGAGAGATGTGCACTGTGTTTAGTGTGGAGTTGATATTAGTGGTGAGAGGTGAGAGGTAAGGGGTGAGAATTTAGTGTGGAGTTTGGAGTGTGGAGTTGGGAGTTGTTATTAGAATCTACTTTTTGTAAGTTGTTGATTTGTAAAGTTTTACGAAAGATTTTGCTATCTTGACCTAAGAGGAATGATGTACGTGTAAACTTTTTTAAGTTAATTAATCCAAACAAATGTAACATTCGCGGGATTATTGATTTATCTTTGCACCGACAAATTTAATGTTTTACTAAACAACTTAAAGAAATGAAGAAATTATTTTTTGTTGCAATGGCCGCAGTTGCCATGACATTCACCGCATGTGACACCAAGAAGCCTGAGGCTACTCCCGATCCAACTCCCCAAGAGGAAGCAGTTGCTGAAGTTGCTTACGCCGATTCTCTGACCGCTGCCCTCGAGGCTAAGGACGCTGGCAAGATCGAGCAGTTCCTCACTGAGATTCAGGAGAAGGTTAACGGTGCAGAGGCTGCCAAGTACAAGGATCAGCTGGTGAAAGTTCAGGAGTGGCTGAAAGCTAACGCTGAGACCGTTAAGGGTGTTGTAGGTGACAAGTTCGCCGCTATCGTTGACCCCGTTGCCAACTTCGATCTTTCCAAGATTGCCGGTGACGCTGTTGAGGGTGCAAAAGACGCCGTTGAGGGTGCTGCTGGTGAAGCTGTTGAAGGTGCCAAGGACGCAGTTGACGGTGCCAAGGATGCTGCCAAGGACGCAGTTGACGGTGCTAAGGACGCTGCCAAGGACGCAGTTGACGGTGCAAAAGACGCTGCCAAAGAAGCTGGTGACAAAGTAAAGGACGCCGCTAAGGACGCCAAAGAGGGTGCCAAAGACGCTGTGAAGGGCGCTATCGACAAGCTCTAATCCTTTCTCAGAGAAAGCAAACGAAAAAAGAAATTGGCCGCAGACGCAAGTCTGCGGCTTTTTTGTTTCATCCGACGGGAGAATATCGCAGTGCAAACCTCGTAGGGAATTAGCTTGTCTAATTCCGACATAAACCCCAAAGGGGTGATGAGACCACAGGCAGGCGGTGGAGCAAAGCGGAACCCCTGCTAATATGCAGAACACAAACAAAACCCTGAAGGGGTGACAGACGTTCGGTGAACATTGAACTGGTCGCTTCGCTCAAAATTATAAAAAAATTTATTCGAAAATTATAAAAATTGGAATACATTTTTCGTCTTCTTCCACCCCACCCCCAAACCCACTCCCCAGCGGAGAGGGGAGTCGCTGCTCACGGCCATTTGCTCCCATGCGGAATTAGACGAGCTAATTCCCTACGATAAATGTTTTGCCGCTAGGGTCATCCTTCTCTGTTCGCCGGTTCAGGTGGATTTGCAATCCACCTGCATCGAGTATTGGCATTTGCAATGCCTTTCTGGGGGCTGGTGAGACACGGATATCGTGAGACGCGGGTGCTGGTGAAACGCGGGTGCTGGTGAGACGCCTCGATGAGACGTCTCTACTGCATTCTGGGCTGTGATATTACTGAACTTGTATTCGCGGTGCAAACCTCGTAGGGAATTAGCTCGTCTAATTCCGACATATCACATAGCAAAAGCAATCTCTCGACCTTCACCCCTCTGCTAATGGATGAAATGGATGATACTTTTTTGAAAGTCATCCATTATTTTTGCACTATCGTTCTAGGAGAACGGGCGTCCTCGCCTGCATCAAACGTAAAAAAGTCGCTCACATATTTGTGTCCTTGGAAAATGACTCCTGATTTCCTGACAACAATATAGGATACTGTCCAAACAAAAAATGTTTTTAAATATTTGTTTTTTCCACAGTTTTCACTATATTTGCAACGTCGTAAAGGATACGACAAGACATATTTAGGAAGCGTTTGACTATTCCTCAATGGTGAATCTCGACAACTCACTGAGCAACAGGAATACAGAAACGCTCTCCCTTGGGTGTTATATATACAGCATCGAGTATATACAGCCTAAGGTGTGAGCGACTTTTCTTATTCGTTGCACAGGCAGTCGAGAGCCTACCATTGGAATAAGTTAAGTTGGCTCACACTTTCTTTTGGGGGCCTTTTCTATCTAAGAACAGGGAATAAGCTTCTGCTAAACCAAAGTTACTATTAAATCATAAAAACTATGGCATTAATAAAATGTGAAGAATGTGGGAATATGATTTCCGATAAAGCCTCTGTATGTCCTCATTGTGGATGTCCGACAAATGGCAATGATGTATCTCTGCAAGATAATGATACGACAGATATAGTAGTTTCTTATAAAGACAAAGAGAACAATTCCCATAAGTGGCTGTATATCATCATCGGCTTACTTACTATCATCTCGGTTGGTATGGTAGTATGGGCATGGAACTCAGGAGGGTTTAGTAGTTCACAAGAAAATGCCACGTCTCAAGGAGATGATTTTATTTTGGGAAATACACATAAGACTGAGACCTTCGAATCTAATCAAGTTAAACAATCAGACCTTTCAGAAGGAGACGATGACAAGCAATTAAAGGAAGAAAATAGAATAACAAATAAAGGTAACTGGAATTATAGTACAGAGACAGATCCGATGACAGATAATGTGACCCATATAGCCCATTGTGTATCTACGAACAAAGCGATTGTATGTGGCATGAGAACCGAACTGCATTTGGGCTTGGTGCATAACCACATAGGCAATTATGTAATTCTATCTGTGTTGGACGGTATTCTAAGACAAGAGAGATTGCCCATGGCTCATGTTCGTTTTGATGACGGAGAAGTGAACATGTGGAGTGTAATGCCTGATGGAGCCACAACTCACCATATTGTTGCTGCTGAAGACTTTATTTCACAAATAAAAAAATCTTCTAAATGTGCAATTAAGGTTGAATGTCAAGATGGAGGAACAGCAACATATACATTCAAAACAGCTGGACTTAAGTGGAATTATTAACAAATAGAAATCAAATTTATTATGGCACTATTTAAATGTACAGAATGTGGGAACATGATTTCCGACAAGGCATCTGTTTGTCCTCACTGCGGATATCCAGTAGGCCTAATACAGGATAAGGCAAATGGCAACTACGATGAGAAAGAACACGTCATCTATGATGAAGTTGAATATCAAGAAAAAAGCGACAACAAGAAATGGTTATATGCAATCATTCTTGTATTAGTATTAGCCCTTGTGGGCATTGTTCTTTATTCTCTGAAATCTGTTGACCAACGAACTAAGGAAGATTCTGCGACCCAAAGCCAAGAAAAATCAATCACTGAAGGGAAGTATCATGCTATCATTTATAAGGATAATACTGGAGGCTTCTATGCACCAAATGGTGGGCGAATATGCGGCCTTAAATTGAGAAATGGAAGAAAAGAACCACTTGAATTGAATCTTAATGGCACGTTTATGATTTTGGGTCATAATTCAGATGAATTGCGCGTTTCAAATGACAGAGCTTTTTCTGACTATTCCGACTATCTAAATTATTATGGAGATTACAATCCTGACAAGTCTCTTGGTGTTGATGTGACAAGAATTGAAAAGGATGGTGTTCTCACCATTGCATTTGACTTCAAGGAGGGTCAGATAGATAGTTTTGATATAGTACCTATTAAGATAGAGGCGAATAATAACAATGAATATACCGCTGTATACTATAATGATGAAACAGGAGACTTGTTTGACGACGATGGTTCACATATATGCGGATTTAAGAAAGGATCGGCTCTGGGGGGTGATTATGTTCTTAAATTATCAAAGACATTGACATTATATGGCAAAACTACTGATGAAATCAATATATACGCTAATAAAGTCTATGTAAAATTCAGAGATTATCTAGATGACTATATGTCATCTAATCAGCATGAAAGCAAAGCAAAAGCGAAAGTTCAAAAAGAAGAGGTTGGTAATGCCATCATTTTCCATTTTTCAAAGAATGCTAGTTCACAAGGAATGGTTGGAAAGATATCCTCAGATACATCGTTTGATAATACATCTTCATCAAAATCTTCATCAAAATGGACAGGGCTTTCCAAAGAACAACTATCTTCCAAATTGAATGGAACAGTTTGGACATGCCGCCCCACAGGAAGAATGTGGTATAGAATGGAATTTAAAAATGGTATAATGGTTTTATATTATGCAGATCCTTCCTCTGGAAAATGGCATAAAGATGAAAAAGAGTGGACATACGAAGTGACAGAGGGCTATACTAGTGATACTGGTGAAAAATGTATTTCTGCACAGATTAGAAAACCTGGAGATACATTATCATATGGAGCCTTGATATTCTTCAAAAATGGTGATATTGAATTCAATTGGTTAAGAGGAAGACAAGGTGGAAAAGCTGAAAATAAAGACTTCCAATGGGAATGATTTTTTGTTTACTTGTAGAATCCCTATGCTGCGCGAGTACGGGATGTTGCCCAGAAACGCGCGGTAGTAGAATCCCTTAAACGGAATTAGAGCTAATTCCCTACGATAAATGCCTTGCCGCTAGGGGACATCCTTCTTTGTTAGCCAGCTCAGGTGGATTTGCAATCCACCTGCTTCGAGTATTGGCATTTGCAATGCCTTCCTGGATGCTGGTGAGACGCGGGTGCTGGTGAGACGCCTCGATGAGACGTCTCTACTGTATTCTTGGCTGCGATATTTCTGAACTTGTATTCGTAGTGCAAACCTCGTAGGGAATTAGCTTGTCTAATTCCGACAAACAGAAAAAATGAGCGCCGCCAACGTCTCCCTCCTCCAAGAGGGGAGTCGCTGTTCACAAATTTAGTGGTGAGAGGTGAGAGGTAAGGGGTGAGAGAAATGCCAGTCCCCACAGTTCCCCGCCCCTCGTAGGGGCGGGGTCTATGCCAGTTTTTCGATTAGGGATGATACTTTCATCTTTCATCTTCAAGGACTCCAAACTCCAAACTGAATAAACTGGTCGCTTCGCTCAAAATTATAAAAAAATTTATTCGGAAATTATAAAAATTGGAATACATTTTTCATCTTCTTCCACCCCACCCCCAGCCCACTCCCCGCCGGCGGGGAGGGGAGTCGCAGGCGGCGCTCATTCTTGCTCTGTGGCGGAATTACACAAGGTAATTCCCTACGATAAATGCATTGCCGTTGGGGTCATTCTTCTCGGTTCGCCGGCTCAGGTGGATTTGCAATCCACCTGCTTCGAGTATTGGCATTTCCAATGCCTTTCTGGGTGCTGGTGAGACGCCTCGATGAGACGTCTCTTTTCTGGGTGGGTGATTGCTCTGTCACCCCTTCGGGGTTTGGTTTGTGTGCCTATCTTTAGCAGGGGTTCCGCTTCGCTCCACCGCCTGCCTGTGGTCTCAACACCCCTTCGGGGTTTAAGCAACTCCCACACCACCCCACCCCCAGCCCCCTCCCCGCCAGGGGGGAGGGGAGTCGCAGGCGGCGCTCATTCTTGCTCTGTGGCGGAATTACACAAGGTAATTCCCTACGATAAAACCACCTGCCTGTGGTCTCAACACCCCTTCGGGGTTTAAGCAACTCCCACACCACCCCACCCCCAGCCCACTCCCCGCCAGCGGGGAGGGGAGTCGCAGGCGGCGCTCATTCTTGCTCTGTGGCGGAATTACACAAGGTAATTCCCTACGATAAATGCATTGCCGTTGGGGACATTCTTCTCGGTTCGCCGGCTCAGGTGGATTTGCAATCCACCTGCTTCGAGTATTGGCATTTCCAATGCCTTTCTGGGTGCTGGTGAGAAGCCTCGATGAGACGTCTCTACTTTTCTGGGTGGGTGATTGCTCTGTCACCCCTTCGGGGTTTGGTTTGTGTGCCTATCTTTAGCAGGGGTTCCGCTTCGCTCCACCGCCTGCCTGTGGTCTCAACACCCCTTCGGGGTTTAAGCAACTCCAAACTTCAAACTCCACACTCCAAACTGAAGGCAGGGGTGGGGAATCGTTGCTCACGGCAAGAATGAGCGCCACCAACATTCCCCTCCTCCAAAGAGGAGCCGAGAAACATGGTTTCTGAATTTTATGAAATTTCGGTAATTTTTTTTGGTAATTCGCGCAAAAGCAGGACGTAGTTTTGGAGAGGTCCTATTTTCTTGGTATTTTTGCACAGCGATTTCCAAAATCTTCAATTTCAATGAAAAGATTTTTTATCTATTTATTGTTGGTCATTAGTCCGTTGACGTTGAGTTTGGTGGGGTGTTCAGACGATGACTACACTTCCAATTCGGTTGTTGGCCTCTGGGAGATGACAGGCTATAGAAATGGCTGGATGTCTCTGCAGATAGTAGAGGAAGGTGACATTATCGTAGAATTCACTAAAAATGGAAAGGTGAAGACCCAGAACAAGGACGTGAGTCCTTATCCGTTCGATAAAAACTGTACCTGTAAATACGCTATCACTAAAATTGAACGCTCCATCTTTACAGGAAAGCCAGGTAAAGTTATCAAGATAACCGATGTGAATGCACCAAAATGGTCTTATTTCTTCAGTTATTCCATTGATAACGACACACTTTATCTCTCTCAGGAAGCCTATGACGGATGGGGGTATATCTTCAAGAGACTAAGATGACGTTTACGAGGTGAGTGGTGAGAATCTACCTCACCACTTTCCGTCCGTTCTGGATATAGATACCCTTGGGCAGGCAGTAGAGGTCGCGCCCCACATAGCGCCCATCGATGGTGTAAATGCCATCGTTTTTGTTGGCTGTGCTCACTGTCAGGCTGGAAATGCCCAAGAGAGAGGAATTGAAATCATTGACAAACTTCAATTTGATAGTCCCTTCCTCATTTTCTGTAATATCGGCAAGTGCCTTGTTGAGGCCATCGCCATTATAGACTTTAAAATTCACGATTTGCATCGTGTCGTTGAGTTCTGTCGTCGAACTTGTACCTGGATAGGGGTCGCCAGCCAGTTGGTTGTAGAAGTCGGAATTTTTCACCGTGGTGCCATTGACATTATACTGTGCGAAAAGCAGTCCGTCGGCAGGCACCACTGTCATACGCGGTTTTCCCTTCAAATTATTAACGCTGTTGCTGCTCAACGAGAAGGCCGTACTATTATAGTTGACATGGTAGACCAACAGTCCATGCCCACGCTGCCGGTAGTTGAATCCACGCTGCTGAATATTCTCGATGATGTAATATTCGCAGCCTGTGTCGTCGTTGTCGTTGGGAATCCGATAGGCCGTCCCCCCATAATCGATAGGATCGATTTCGAGCAGCGTGTCTGCTGTCAACGTGGGTATTTCAATCCATCCCATGGCCTCTCGCTCCCATGCCGTATAAGCAGTAGGTGCACAACCATTGGCGACATAGTTGCCACTGTCCATCAGACTCCAGAACTCCATGGCCTGGTTGTCGCCTTTCCATGCGCTCCCCGTGGGGTAGAAATCGGGCAATCCCAGGCAGTGTGAGAACTCATGGCAAAGGGTACCGATACCGTTGATACGCCTGAAGGGAGCACTCGAATAGCAGCCGGGGAAGCCGTTCAACTCGGCATTGACGGCGTAGCGTGACACATTTTTTCCATCGTATCTTCCGCCACTGACATTTCCCGATTTCGGCCAGATGCACTGATTGCTGTTTCCGGTCATGGCTTGCGAATAGCCAGCATAAACCACCATCACGAGGTCGACATATCCGTCGTTGTTGGCATCGTATTGTGAGAAATCCAGACTGTCGTTCATGGCTGTGCATGCATGCTTGAGCAGCAGCGTCATGTTTTCGTCGGACCCTGTGCCATTGCTGCCACCATATTTCTTAAGAGAATCGGGCAAAGTGACCGGTCCGTAGACATCGAATTGCGGGTCGAACTGTTTGAAACTCATTCCCTGGAAATAATAATTGACACTGCAGATGTTGCTCGACTCCCCACGGCCAAAGTCCTCGAGTTGTGCCTGGGAATTGAAGTATTGCTCAAATGAACGCTTGGGATTCTCGATGGTGAAGGTGGTATCGGCAAATTCCGCCAGAATGACGATAGCCTTTGCCGTGCCCATATGTGGGAACTCGAGATTGCTCGACGTCACCGGCTCGCGCATGATACGATTGACCTGAGCCGTCTCTGTGGCCTGACGCATAAAAGCCACTTTGTTCTGGCACTCGGCAAGCCGACGCTCAGCATCAGTACGCAACGGCGCATTGTGTGCCAACTGTGCTGTGGGCGAAAGATTGCCCAACAAATCGACACTGGCGACATAGTAACTGCCATCCTTTTCCACGAGCAGCACTCCGTCGAATGTTGTGAGGTAATGGAAGTCCTCGTCACCATGTTGAATGATAGTGAGTGTGGTTCCGTCTGGTTGTATCACATCCACAGGAAAGGGGAAGGCCCTGACGGCATTCATGCTGATGGCGGTCATCAGGCACATGATAGCAAAAAGAATTCTTCTCATATCTTCGTTTCTTTGTTTTCGTTTGTACAAAATATCTGCGAACGAGCAAATACGACGATGCAAAAATACAACATTTTTACATAAAAATGAAAAGAACCCATCTGTTTTATGACTTTTGGGGAAGATTTCTTGGCATTTTGATTGTCCATATTGTTTTTTTTGAGTAATATTGCAGTTCGAATGGTTTCTAACCCAGTCAAAATATCGTAATTATGAGATTTCTCTTACTGGCAACAGCATTAATAGCCTGTCTTTCCTCTCACGGACAGACCGGAATAAGCCAATTATGGGAGAGCATGCCCGCCCCCATCATCCCCTATTTGGATAGTAACTCACGCACCGACATGGTGAATTTCTACAATATGGGTGTCCCGGCGGAAGTGGTGAGTGCCATGGGAGACACGTGCGCTATAGATTCCCTCAACGAGCGGTATATGCTGGTGCGGCTCAATCAAAGTGTGACGATGCAACTGGGACTTCTCCCCACCACCGAGGGAGACACATTAATATGCATGGTGAAGTCGTATAAAGGCGAGTCGGAGCAACTGGGTGGTGCATCCGAGAGCGTAGTGACTTTTTACGATTCCAACTGGCAGCCTCTCGACACGGGGAAATTTTTGGAACCACAAGAACTATCCTTCAGCCAGCGTCCCGACACCATGAGTGTGGAACGTTACAACGAAATAGTCAGGCTGATGGACCCCGCATTGCAGACGGTGACGATGGATGCCAGCGATTTGTCTCTTACAATCTCACCGTCGACACCATTCCTATCCAAGAAGGAAAAAGAGCAGATAAAAGCAATTGCAATGCAAAGAAAGCTTAAATGGAACGGCAAAAATTATAAATAATGTTATAAAACCGCCTCACATTGTGCAAAAACTTGCAGGTTTGGAAGGAAACCTCTATATTTGCACTGTGTTTTTCATGGTATTAGATTATTAAGGTTAATAAAGATTGGTTGTCGTGAGACAATCAATTTTTTTTTGCCATAATCAAGACGCCATAAGCCAGCAAGCAGACGAGCAACAAACCCATATACACTCTGTCAAGAATAACGAAAGATAATTAGACACGATGAATCTGAAAGAGAAATACCGCCGGTTCAGAGCATGGCAACAGAAACCGTTTGACTTCTCCAATCACAGCAAGGGGACGGAGCGTTGTGCCAACTGTGGCACGGAGTTCAGTTCCAACTATTGTCCCATTTGCGGGCAGAAGGCCGGTATTGGTCCTATCGGTTGGAAGACGGTGAAGCAGGGGGTGATGATGATTTGGGGTATGGACTCCCGCTCTCTGAGCTATTCGCTGTTGCAGTTGATTCTACGCCCCGGCTATCTGATCAGCGACTACATCAACGGCAAGCGGCAGGTGACGTTTCCCCCCGTCAAAATGCTGTTGATAGTGGCTATCGTTGGTATGATAGCCAGATCTCTTTTTGGAGAACTTGAACTTGAAATAGCCGAAGAGACTCAAGATGCAGCCTCTCAATTGTTTACAGAATGGTCTGCCTCCAACCCAGGGTGGGCTATGTTGGGTGTGAGCATTATGATGTTACTGCCCACATGGCTGTATTTCCGCCATACCCCCAAACACTGCAAGCACACCCTACCCGAGGGATTTTTCATTCAGGTATTTATGAGCACACAACTTGAGCTATTGGACATTGTTGCGTCCATCTTTCAATGTGTTGAGATTTCGATGTTCTTTCCCATTTGTTACGTTATTACCTATCGGCAGTTGTTTGGCTTTGGCTGGTGGGGCACTATATGGCGCATGGTCCTTTGTTTCATTCAAGCATTGATTCAGACTGTTTTGATTCTACAAATAGCCAACACCATCCTGGGTTCCCAACATGATCGACCAATTACCATTATCATATTATTGATATTTTCACTTTTGCTGTTGTTGCCAGGCATTTTTATTGGAAGAAAGAAGAGAAAGGGGGCTTAGAACATCATTTTCTCTCCCCCATTAGGCGGAATTGTGTGGAAATCGCAACAATCCGCCATGAAAATGCTACTTTTTTGAAAATAAATAGCCAAATTGTTTTGTATTTGCCTATTTTATCTCTATCTTTGCAGACTACAGGAAATGTATTGAGAATAAACAGAATAAGAAGGATTGTTCTACAAATATTTCAAGTATTTGCAAACTGTGGCACTGATAAGAGTTTTAATAGAGTAGAAAACAATATTGTTGTCTGAAATGAAACATAAATATATCTACATCATCGTGGCGCTGCTGCTGCCATTGTCACTATGGGGTCAGGAAAGCGAAATTATTACTGCCTATACCGATGAGGGTGTGGAAATGCAATTCACTGTGACAGACGAAAGTCAGAAAACCTGCATGGTAGGCCATGCAGGCGGTGAGGATGTTGCCGCAATCGACCCTTCGTATAGCGGCAAGGTGACCATCCCCTCGGAGGCAGCCGGCTATACCGTGACCGCAATAGGCTCATACGCTTTTTCAGACTGCGAACTAAGCGACGTGGTGATTCCCGCCACAGTGACATCCATTGGCGACAATGCCTTTGCCTGCGACGGCATCAACACCGTAACAATGAAAGGCGAGACCCCTCTGGATATCACATCGACCACATTTTATTTCCAGTCGGACGCCATCTTGTATGTACCCATAGGCTGCAGCAATCTCTTTAGCAGCGCCCCCTACTGGTCGGACTTTGGCGATATCATTGAGATTATAACAATTCCCGAGACATACGCGGTGGTTTCTGCCGATGGCAAGACCCTGACATTCTTCTACGACACCAACCGTCTGGAGTACGACCAAGAGCGCACTTTTCCGGTGGACAATGAAGAGAACAGCCCGTTGTGGCTTGACTTCTCGTCGACGATTACCGCTGTAGTTTTCGACCCCTCGTTTGCCGAAGCCCGCCCCACCTCCACCTACCAGTGGTTCAACGGCATGGAGAATCTCTCGTTCATCTCTGGCATGGAGTATTTGAACACCTCTGAGGTGACGACGATGTGCTACATGTTTCAGTCGTGCAAGTCGCTTCGTAGTGTCGAACTGAAATATATGGAGACATGGAATGTGGCAAATATGAGTTATATGTTCAACAACTGCAAGAGTCTGAAGAGCATAGACCTGTCCAATTTCGACACCTCCTCGGCCAATAATTTCTACCGTATGTTCAACGGTTGCACCTCGCTTGAGAGCGTGGAATTTGGCGACATCGAGACAAGCAGCATTGAGAATTTCTCGTACATGTTCAGCGGCTGTTCCAGTCTTCTGGAACTCGACTTGTCGGACTTCACCATCAGCGAGCGTGCCCGCTCGACAGAAATGCTCAACGGCTGCTCATCGCTCACCACACTTACTATTTCGCAGACGATGTATCGTCTGGACAATTCCGCCTGTCAGGGAGTGGGAACCCCCACCAACCCCTGTGCCATCATCGCCCCTGAGGGCTTCGACTTTGGTGTAAGCGTGTCGGGCGGCAACTTCGTTTGGAAGAAAGGTTATTTCTTTGTGGAGCGAGCCACCCCCTATGCAGTGCTCAACACTGACGTGCTCACTTTCTACTACGACAACATGCGCAAGATGCGCGACGGCCAGATATTCAACATCAACGGCTGGGACGACCAGTGCATCACCAACACCAAGAGCGTGGTGTTCGACAGCTCATTTGCCGAGTATCGCCCCACTTCCACCAGCCATTGGTTCCAGGGTATGAGAAACCTTGCCAGCATTGTGAACATGGAAAATCTGAACACATCGCTGGTGACCGACATGGACTATATGTTCTACGACTGCGCCACCCTCACCGACCTGAATCTCGACCAGTTCAACACCAGCAATGTGGGTGGTGTGAGCAAGACATTCTACGACGAGAGTTCCGGTGGCGACGACGGGATGACCCTCTACACGGAATATGTATGCGATGGCTACGGCATGAGCAGCATGTTCCAGGGTTGCACCAATCTTGTGAGCCTGGACCTGCGGTCGTTTGACACCTCCAAGGTGAAAAACATGAGCAACATGTTCCATGGATGTGAGAGCCTTGAAAGCCTTGACGTATCAAGTTTCAACACCTCGGAAGTGGTCGATATGACATCGATGTTTGAGGGTTGTGTGCGTCTGGAGTCATTAGACCTCTCCAAATTCGACATCAGCCATGTGGGCAGCCATCCGATGGGCGAAATCGAGGACGTGTATGTAGAGGAGATAGAACATGAACTCGAAGGCTATGGCACCTACTATGAATACCGCACGTACTCATACGTCAAGGGAGAGTCGGCCCTGCTTCTCGGCGATTGCTACAGATTATCGGATTTGAGAATATCCGACAGCATGGTGGCCCTCAGTCCCGACGCCTGTCAAGGTGTGGGTACAGACGAGGATCCTTGTGAAGTTCTTGCTCCGGAGAATTTCGATTTCGACGGGGTTGACACCTCAGAGTCGTGGTTTGAATGGAAGTCGGGATATTTCCATCTGGGTATGGAGAAGTCAACACTCAGCATCCCCGAAGTGAAAATCACCAGTGGCAAGACCGCCGACATTGTGTTCATGCTCGACAATGGCGTGAATGAATATGATGCCTTCCAGTTTGACCTTACACTTCCTCTCGGCATCACGCTGGATGGGGATGGCGACGATTACGTCTACACCCTCTCAGAGCGGTACGACAAGAGCGGTTGCACAGTCATGATCAACCCCCTGGCCGATGACACCTATCGAGTGGTGCTCTATTCGCTCAACAACGTCAGTATCACCGGAAACCAAGGAGCCATTCTCACGCTCCGTATCAAGTCGGACATAGATTTAGAGGCAGGTACCTACAAAGGTTTTGTGGACAACATTGTCTTCAACGGCCATGGCAACGTGAGCAATTACATCGACGAATTCTCGTTTACAATCATAGCCAACTCCTATCCTATGGGTGACGTGAACCACGATGGATATGTGAATATCACAGACGTGATGTTGGCCGTCAACTATATCATTGGCAAGAATCTATCCGTATTCTACCTGGAAAATGCCGACTTGAACGCCGACAACACCGTGAACATTTCAGATGTCATGGCGATTGTCAACATTGTAATCCGCGGGAGTGCGGACAGTGGCCCGGCTCATATTCGCAGGGCTGTATCCGACCAAGTCTTGATATCGCCCAACGGCAAGGAAGCGCTTGTGTGCCTTGAGAACCACGAGCCTTACACTGCTTTGCAAATGGACGTGGTGGTACCCAGTGGCGGCCAAGTGAGAGATGCCATCGTCTGCGGCGAGCGGTCGCACCAGCATCGCACGACGACAGGCAAGGTGGCAGACGGACGCTATCGTGTGGTTTTGTATTCGATGAACGGAGCCGAGTTGGGTGATGAGAGCGTGCAATTGCTGCGCCTGCAACTTGAGGGTTGTGATGCAAGTGATGTGCAACTGGAAAATATCATGGCCACCAATGCGACGTATGAAAGCATTGCCATAGCCAGTGGATTGTATGACGCCACTGGTATCCGGACTATCGACAGTTCAACGGCTACTGGCGAATACTATGACCTTCGTGGTATCAAAGTGCAGTCACCCACCAAGGGCGTATTCATCAGGAATGGAAAGAAAGAAGTCAGGTGATTGAAGAGTGCTCACCTCTCACCCCTCACCACCCACCCCTCACCCCTATTTTCAAAATTGATGATTGAAAAATGAAATCTTTTGCGCTTTTTTGCGTTTTATCAATAAAGTACGGTTTCATGAACAAATATAGAACAATTTTATGTGCACTGCTGGCCATTGTGTCCATCAGTGCGGCATTTGCAGACGATCTTCCCAGCATCAATCCCAGTGCCACCTATACCAACAAGGATGGAATGGAAGAAACGGGCACCGAATATTCCGGCTCTGCTCCACTTAAAGTGTTGTTTCGCGCCAACCCCGAAAACGCAACCGGATGGTCGGCCTATTACGAGTGGCGTTTCAGCAAGGAAAATGAGACAGAGCCTTATATGGTGCGCTATGAGGAAGACACCGAGTACACCTTCACCGAAGCCGGCACCCACACCATTGAACTCAATGCAGTGTTCACCCAAGGCACCGACACCGTCAACTGCAAGGAATTATATGAGATTACTCCCATCAGAATAACCATCAGTGAGAGTAAACTTGTCATGCCCAATGCATTCTCGCCCAATGGTGACCCATACAACGAAAAATACCAGGCGAAAGAATATCAGAGTCTGGTGGAGTTTCATGCCACCATCTACAACCGTTGGGGACAAAAACTCTACGAGTGGGACGACCCCAGCGAGGATAAAGGCTGGGACGGCACCTTCCACGGCAGTCCGGTGAAAGACGGTGTATATTTCGTTCATGTGGTAGCCAAGGGAGCCGACGGCCGCCATTACAACATCCGCAAAGACGTGAATCTGCTCCGCGGTCACCACGAGATTGACAGTTCTTCCAGTTCCACCACCCCAGAATAGCCGATGAGACGCGAGGACGAGAAGATTAATGTCTGGGGCGCAAGGGTTCACAACCTGAAAAACATCGACGTGGAAATACCCCGCGGCAGCCTCACCGTGATTACCGGACTTTCAGGTTCGGGAAAGTCGTCGCTGGCCTTCGACACCATTTATGCCGAGGGCCAGCGCCGCTATATTGAGACATTCTCTGCCTACGCCCGCAATTTTCTCGGCGACATGGAGCGTCCCGACGTAGACAAGATTACGGGTCTGAGTCCTGTAATCAGCATTGAGCAGAAGACCACCAACAAGAACCCCCGCTCGACAGTGGGCACCACCACCGAGGTTTACGACTACATGCGCTTGCTCTGGGCCCGTGCATCGACCGCCTACAGTTATCGCACAGGCGAGGAGATGGTGAAATACACCGAGGAGCGAGTGCTCGAGATGATTCTCACCCGTTACGACTCCCACCCCATCTACATACTCGCACCAGTTGTGCGCCAGCGCAAGGGTCACTACCGCGAACTTTTTGAGAGCATGCGCCGCAAGGGTTACCTATATGCCCGTGTGGACGGCGAATTGCAGGAAATCACACGTGGGATGAAAGTAGACCGCTACAAGAACCACAACATCGAGATTGTGATTGACAAACTCAAGGTGCAGGGCAAAGACGACGAGCGACTTCGCCGCAGTGTGGAAAGCGCCATGCGCCAGGGCGAAGGAGTGGTGATGATTCTCGACAAGAGCGACAACACCCTTCGCAACTTCTCAAAGCGCCTGATGTGCCCCACCACGGGCATGGCGTATTCCGACCCCGCTCCCAATCGTTTCTCTTTCAACTCCCCCGAAGGCGCCTGTCCACGCTGCAAGGGCCTGGGCTTTATCAACGAGATAGACATGGACAAGGTGATTCCCGACCGTTCGCTCTCGATAGCCCAAGGTGCCATCGTGCCCCTTGGCAAGCAAAAGAACCAGATGATATTCTGGCAGATAGATGCCATACTCCAGAAATACGACCTCGACATCAAGACCCCCGTGGCCGAAATCCCCGAAGACGCACTCAACGAGATTCTCTATGGCTCGCTGAGCAATGTGCGTATCGCCAAGGAACTCGTCCACACCTCGAGCGACTATTTTGTGACGTTCGACGGCATTATCAAATACCTCCGCCAGGTGATGGACAACGACGACAGCGCCAGTGGACAGAAATGGGCCGACCAGTTTCTTGCCACCTGTGAATGTCCCGAATGCCATGGCCAGCGGCTCAACCGGGAGTCGCTCTCATTCCGTATCTGGGACAAGAACATCAGCGAGGCTTCCCATCTTGACATCGGCCAGTTGCGTGAATGGCTCGACGAGGCCGAGCAGCATCTGCGCCCCAAAGAGAAAGCCATCGCCACAGAAATCATCAAAGAAATCCGCACCCGGCTGGACTTCCTGCTCGACGTGGGGCTCGACTACCTGTCGGTGGACCGTCCCTCGGCATCGCTCTCCGGCGGTGAGAGTCAGCGAATCCGGCTGGCCACACAGATAGGCTCCCAACTGGTGAACGTGCTCTATATCCTGGATGAGCCGAGCATCGGCCTCCATCAAAGAGACAATGCCCGCCTCATCAACAGCCTGAAAGAACTCCGCGACCTTGGCAACACCGTCATCGTGGTGGAACACGACAAAGACATGATGCTTGCGGCAGACTATATCATCGACATCGGTCCCAAAGCCGGCCGCAAAGGCGGCGAGGTGGTGTTTCAGGGCACCGTGGCCGACATGATGCGCGAGCACACCATCACCAGTGAATACCTCAACGGCGAGCGCACCATTCCCCTTCCCGAGCACCGTCGGCCGGGCAATGGCAAGTCTATCCGTATCTGCGGAGCCAGAGGCAACAATCTGAAACATATCGACGTGGACTTTCCCCTGGGGAAACTGATTGTTGTGACCGGTGTCAGCGGCTCCGGGAAATCCACGCTCATCAACGAGACACTGCAGCCCATTCTTTCACAGCATTTCTACCGTTCGCTGAAAAAGCCCATGCCATACGATACGATAGAAGGTATCCGGCATATCGACAAGGTGGTGAATGTGGACCAGTCGCCCATTGGCAAGACCCCACGTTCCAACCCTGCCACCTACACGGGAGTATTCAGCGACATCCGCTCACTGTTCGTGGGACTGCCCGAGGCAAAAATCCGCGGTTACAAGCCTGGTCGTTTCTCATTCAACGTCCGTGGCGGGCGCTGCGAGACATGCAGCGGCAATGGCTACAAGAACATCGAAATGAATTTCCTGCCCGATGTGATGGTACCCTGCGAGGCTTGTCATGGCAAGCGCTACAACCGGGAGACACTGGAAGTAAGATACAAGGGGAAGTCCATAGCCGACGTGCTGGACATGACCATCAACCAAGCGGTTGAGTTTTTTGCCAATGTTCCCAATATCCTGCAGAAAATCAAGACCATACAGGATGTGGGATTAGGTTACATCAAACTGGGGCAGCCATCCACCACTCTTTCCGGCGGTGAGTGCCAACGAGTGAAACTTGCCACTGAACTGTCGAAGCGCGACACCGGCAAGACGCTTTACATACTCGATGAACCGACCACGGGCCTGCATTTCGAGGATATCCGTATATTGATGGATGTGCTTAATCGACTGGTAGACCGCGGCAACACGGTAATCATCATTGAGCACAATCTGGATGTAATCAAACTGGCCGACTATATTATCGACATGGGGCCAGAAGGCGGGCGCAACGGCGGCCAAATCCTTGCCACCGGCACCCCCGAAGAGGTGGCCCAGAGCCAGCAGGGTTATACACCTCAATTTTTAAGGAGAGAGATACTGGGGACGAGTTGACGAGTGGACAAGTGGACAAGTGGACGAGTTGACAAGTGGACAAGTGGACAAGTGGACGAGCAGACGTGACCAGAATTCTATAATTCTACCAATTCGTGACAAGTGGACAAGTGGACAAGTGGACGTGAGCAGAATTCTATAATTCTACCAATTCGTGACAAGTGAACGTGAGCAGAATTCTATAATTCTACCAATTCGTGACAAGTGAACGTGAGCAGAATTCTATCATTCTACCAATTAGAGTGATGAAGGACAACTAAATGGGCACGCAAGTTCAGTCTTTAAGATTTTTTTTAGTGAAAAATATTTTGCATTTCGCTCTCCATTTCGTATCTTTGCTTGCACAATTGCGACCGATTTGATTAACATGTTATTCTCATCACCACCATGGAGAGATTTTTCAACACAGCAGGACCAAACCAACCTGAGGACAGTTACACCATTGACCCACTAAAACGCTTTGACCTTGAAGATATTCTGACGTTAATCCGGCAGAAGCGTTACTTTGTGCTCCATGCCCCACGGCAGACAGGCAAGACATCATGCCTGCTTGCCCTGCGCGACTACCTCAACGCCAAAGACGACTACATCGCTGTCTATGCAAATGTGGAAGGTGGGCAGGCCTCACGCAACAATGTGAAGAGTGTGGTGAAATCGACCGTCGATGTCATTGCAAGGGAGGCAGCCTTCACCATGGACTCGCCATTGGCGGAGAATGTGCGTGATGGAGTGCAAAACGAAGGTGAGGACGCAATGCTCTCAACCTTTCTTTCCAAATTGTGCCACGCTCTTGATAAACCCCTTGTTCTCTTCATTGACGAGATTGATGCGCTTGTAGGCGACTCTCTGGTAAGCGTGCTCCGACAGATGCGCTCAGGCTATGCCGGGAGACCGGCGACCTTCCCCCAAAGCATCATCCTCTGCGGCGTGCGCGATGTGCGCGACTACCGCATCGTACTCTCCAACCAGGACATCATTACCGGCGGTTCGGCATTCAACATCAAGGCGGAGTCACTCAGACTTGGTAATTTTTCTAAAGAGGAAATCCACGAGTTGTATATGCAGCACACCAAGGAGACTGGGCAGGAGTTCGACGAGGCTTGTTTCCCGATGATATGGGAGGCGACGGAGGGTCAGCCTTGGCTTGTCAACGCCTTGGCCAACGAGGTGACGTGGAAGATGAAAGAGAACCGCGACCGCAGTGTGCGCATCATACCTGAGATGATTTACCGTGCGCAAGAGCAAATCATCTACCGTCGCGACACGCACATCGACATTCTTATCGACAAGTTGCGCGAGGAACGAGTGAGAAGAGTTATTGAACCGATGCTGTCCGGCGAGGGGGATGTGGACGACAAGCCCATACTCCCCGATGACATTCAATATGTAGTTGATTTGGGCTTGATTACAATAGAACGCGGTAAGCCACGCCGTATCGCTAACGGGATATACAAGGAAATCATACCGCGAGAACTGACGTGGTCGGACCAGACCTCTCTCACCCAGGAACCGCAATGGTACGAGAACGCCGACGGCAGCATCAACATGGAGAAACTGCTCCTCGACTTCCAGCATTTTTTCCGCGAGAACGCCGACTCGTGGATAGGTCGTTTCGATTATGCGGAGGCGGGTCCACAGTTGCTGTTGCAATGTTTCTTGCAACGCATCGTCAACGGCGGGGGGTATATCGACCGCGAATACGGCCTTGGTCGCAGGCGCACCGACCTGTTGATACGCAAACCGCTGACCGACCACTATGGCGGTCCCGTGCAACACATCGTCCTGGAACTGAAAATCCTGCGTCGTGGTTTGGAGTCCACCATCGCTGACGGTCTAAGGCAAACCTCCACCTATATGGACTCCGTCGGCTCAGTGGACGAGGGTCATCTCATCATCTTCGACCGTTCGCAGACTAAGACGTGGGAGGAGCGCATCTGGCACCGTCCATACGACTTTGAGGGCAGAAACATCATAGTGTGGGGGATGTGATTTTCTTCTTTGACATTCAAGTGGACGAGTTGACGAGTGGACAAGTAGACAAGTTGACAAGTAGACGAGTAGACGAGTTACAAGTTGACAAGTGGACAAGTGGACGAGTGGACAAGTGGACAAGTAGACAAGTAGACGAGTTACAAGTTGACAAGTGGACAAGTTGACAAGTTGACAAGTTGACGAGTGGACGTAATCAGAATTCTATAATTCTACCAATTCGTGACAAGTGGACATGTAGACAAGTAGACGTGAGCAGAATTCTATAATTCTACCAATTCGTGACAAGCAATAGTTCGGTAAAATATAGTTAAATTCATTAACATTCAAGAAATATTTAACATGAAAATAATCATTTATTTTTTACATATGTTAACTTAAAAATTTGGCTAATTGTCTGACATTTAATAACTTTACATCGGAAACCACTCTTTAGTAAAGTAAAAAATGTCTGACATAATTAGCCAAATGGGAGGCCTCGCAGATACGTTTCTGTCAAAGCACGCCTCAAAGTTAAGCAAAAAAATCA